>Ga0187771_10000106_pt1 | contig 40341 bp, 30 predicted proteins | sample 0116_SJ02_MP15_1_FD_133139 | JGI IMG/M metagenome (GOLD analysis project Ga0187771, IMG submission 133139) | Tropical peat soil microbial communities from peatlands in Department of Meta, Colombia - 0116_SJ02_MP15_10_MG | ecosystem: Environmental > Terrestrial > Soil > Wetlands > Peat | place...
CGGGTGTTGCGGGCCCGGCTCGTCGCGTTGGACAGTTTCCATGAGTATCACACGACGTCGTGAAGCGTTGCCTCGGATCCGAACAGAAAACTCGCGTGAAGTCCAATATCGGCGGATCAGCTAATGAAGCGGTGAAGTCCAGTCAGAACCTTCGTCTTCTTCGCACCACCGGCGCTAGATAAACCGCCAGACCTAGAAACATGCAGCTAGCAAATACACTTGATACACGACCCGCGATAACCCCAAAGCTTCGGGCGGTGTTGACCGTGATCAATACCGGTAGCTCGATCTCATCGACATAACCAGGAGACCCGCTACTCGCTTGAACTCGGTACAATATCCCATTTTCGCCGCGCACGAATTGCAAGGTTCTGCCAAATTCGATAGGCGAAACACAACTTGAAAGGCCACTAAGTCTCGACACCGTGTCATCTGAATTTAGTGTGTAGATCTGCAGATGTTGTTGAATCATATACGCGGGAACTTTTAGCAAGAAACCACTATAAGCTGTCGCCTTGGAGGCGAGGTACTTAGCTACGTCGGCCCGGTAGATGTCAGGTCTGGTCATCGCGATGACTCGGTCTCCCTTCACCGCCAACACTTCTTTCGCGGGTTCTAGCTTCTTGTCATCTACGGCCCATCCTTTGATCACGGCATTTCCGGACTCAGTCCCGGGTTCGCGACGCGCGACAACAGCAAGGCCGTTCGGGCTTGTTCCGATACGCGCGACCCCTCCCCCGATCACCGCCAGATACGGGCCAGCCACAATGTTCGTTTTGATTGGTCCACTTCCCCACGGCGCAAGAACGACCGTCGAGACACCGTCCCCGTGACTGTTGACTTTCTCGGGACTAATGGCGACCTCGCACATCACCTCACCAGGGCTGACGCTGATCGTCGGCTGCGATCTGTCTGCGTAGTCGCCCACCGCGTACCAAGACTTGGGCGTCGCGTGGATCGATGCCACCACGTCATAACGGTCCGCATAACCCGACACGGTCCCAACCGGTTTCGGCAGCGTTCGAGGAATCCACAACTGCCACGCACACAGCGCGAAGCTCATTGCAACTGCCGCCACTAACGACACTCTGAGGAGGGAATCCAAATGAATACCACGACCTATTCCCCCTGACACCAATCTCTCGGTAACAAAAACCCCAATACCCACAAACCCTGCAATAATAAGGGTCAAATAGCTGACGAGCCGATATGGAAGCTGAATGTACGACCACGGGCTTGGCATCGATCGCCACAGTGCCGAGTCCATGATAAGCCCGAGGATCACGCCAAACATGACTGCAAGCATGAAAAACGGCCGCCTCAACGACCGAAACTTCGCCGAAAAGACAGCCGCTCCGCCAACGGCCACAGCCCAAAGAAGCATGTACACTGGCACCTGAACGAACAGTCCTGGAGTTGTCGACGCATCAGGCACGGTACGCAGGAAATTAAACAACAGCCGGTACGAGTCGAAAAAGAATCCTGACACCCCATTGCTCGCGGCAATCGCTGTATCCCGGCCGTAGAGCAAATCCGGAACCAGAAACCAACCGTTGAGCATGACAGCTGGAACGGCAATTACAAGAATGCGGCCGATTCTCCTCCACGCAACCTTCGGACGAACGACAACGAGCTCGAGCACGAGCAGAACTAGGAGGAGCGAGGTTCCCCACACAAGCGAGATGTTGTGGCTCCCAGTGAAGATCACGAGCCCCGAAGCAAACAACACCGTCGCCTTCGGCGACCAGTTCGGCTCCTGCAGCAGCGCCAGGCCGCCCGCGACCACCATCGGAAACACGCCGACAGCTGCGAACTCCGCCACATCACCGCGGCCGTAGAGGATGGTGATGAAATAGGCGCTCGTTACATACGTGATCGGGACAAAATGCGAATACGCCGCCGCGATGCCCAGCTGTCGGCATATCCAGTACAAGCCGAAATACGCATAAACAATCAGACCGACTACGAGTACATCTAAAGCCAAAACAACATTGCCATTAAAGAGGCGCGCAAACTCTCCGATCAACGCGTAAAGGGTCCCCCCATAAAAAGCGAACATAGGATTGAATATCCCAGCACTGACTGTTCCAGAAGTGTTCAAAAAATACGAGGGAAATATCCCCGACCCCAAGGTGCTCGCCTGAACGTGCGCCAGCCACAGAGCATTGGTAAACTCGAGGTTGAATCCGCGGTTAGTGAACAACACCGGTCCCGCTACGAAGATGATAACCATGAATCCCAAAATCTCATGGCGAAAACGCGCAATCAGAGAACGAATCACCTTCCCACTCCCAAGGAGCTGCGAGAAGGAAAACCCATACCACGACTCCCCTTCATGTCGGGCGACTGAAGAAGCAAAATCGCCCGGGCAGAAGCTGCTTCGCTCGAATCCTCGCTGAGACCGACAGTACTCGGACTGCTGTTACGGTCCCGGATCGTTGGACAATTGTCATAGCTGACACGCCGCCTGCGCGGCCGTCGCATCGCGGAACGCCTCCCCGGGCGTCCGGTGTCCGAGTCGCTCGATGAGCCACGCTTTGTTCTAGGCCTCGACGAACTCAGTGACCGTCTGGCGCAAGTCGTCCGTGTCCTCGAAGAGCCGGGACCACAGGCACTGCTCCTTCAGGGTCCGGATGAAGCGCTAGGCCACCCCGTTGCACTCCGGCTCGCCGACGTGGGCGGCATCGTCCTCGAGCCAAGCCATCAGCTGATCTCTCAGGCAGTCAGCCTATGGACCAAGCTCCGATCAGCAAGTAGCTTCAAGCCCAAAGTGCTCCGATTTTCGACCGGCGCGCGCTCTTGTTTTCGATCGGCATTCACAACGCCACCCACAAAAGGGAGGTGGTCCCCGACCCTCGCTGCGGTCACGACGCTCGGAACTCGGTGACCGACATGCCATCTGAGTTCGCCACCCAGACATGGCCCCCTTCCGCGGCGACGGCGACGGGGTCGTCGAACCGGTAGCTCGAGCCCCGGATCAGCCTCGTGAGGGCCCCGGTCGCGGCCGAGAGCTCGGTGACCGAGTTGCCATCTGCGTTCGCCACCCAGACGTGGCTGCCGTCCGAGGCGACGGCGACGGGATCGTCGAACCGGTAGCTCGAGCCCCGGATCACCTTGACCAGGGCGCCGGTCGAGGCCGAGAGCTCGGTGACCGAGTTGCCAAAGGCGTTTGCCACCCAGACGTGGCTCCCTTTCGCGGCTATGCCTTCGGGGTAGGAGAACGCGTAGCGGGCGGCGCTGTCGACCTTGACCAGGGCGCCGGTCGAGGCCGAGAGCTCGGTGACCGAGTCGCCGATCCGGTTCGCCACCCAGACGTGGGTGACGTCCGAGGCGACGGCGTCGGGGTTGCGGAACCGATCGCTCGAGCCGCTGATCACCCTCCTGAGGGCGCCGGTCGAGGCTGAGAGCTCGGTGACCGCGTCGCCATTCGAGTTCGCCACCCAGACGTGGCCCCCTTCCGAGGCGACGGCGTCGGGGTCGCCGAACCCGTAGCTCGAGCCGCTAATCACCCTCGTGAGGGCGCCGGTCGAAGCCGAGAGCTCGGTGACCGAGTTGCCATAGACATTCGCCACCCAGACGTGGGTGCCGTCCGAGGCGATGCCTAAAGGGCAGTCGAACCCGTAGCTCGAGCCGCGAATCACCCTCGTGAGGGCGCCGGTCGAGGCCGAGAGCTCGGTGAGCGAGTTGCCACCGAAGTTCGCCACCCAGACGTGGGTGCCGTCCGAAGCGATGCCCGAGGGGTAGGCGAACCCATAGATCGAGCCGCGGATCACCCTCGCCAGGGCACCGGTCGAGGCCGAGAGCTCGGTGAGCGAGTTGCCACCGAAGTTCGCCACCCAGAGGTGGCTGCCGTCCGAGACGACGGAGACCGGGTCGTCGAACCCGTAGCTCAAGCCGCGGATCACCCTCGTGAAGGCACCGGTCGAGGCCGAGAACTCGGTGAGCGATTTGCCATCTGCGTTCACCACCCAGACGTGGGTGGCGCTCCTGGCAACGCCTTCGGGGTAATCGAACCCGTAGCTCGAGCCGCGGATCACCCGGACCAGGGCGCCGGTCGCGGCCGAGAGCTCGGTGATCGAGTTGCCATTCGAGTTCGCCACCCAGACGTCGGTCGCGTCCGAGGCGATGGCTGAAAGGCCTGGGACGACTATGAGGCCTCCAACGCCCGAGACCACCTCGTCGAACCCGTATCTCGAGCCGCTATCGACCCTGACCAGGGCGCCGGTCGAGGCCGAGAGCTCGGTGACCGAGTTGCTATCCCGGTTCGCCACCCAGACGTGGGTGCCCTCCAGGGCGATGCCCCGAGGTCCGTCGAACCCGTAGCTCGGGCCGCGGATCACCTTGACCGGGGCGCCGGTCGAGGCCGAGAGCTCGGTGAGCGAGTTGCCAGCCCGGTTCGCCACCCAGACGTGGGTGGCGCTCCTCGCTATGCCATCGGGGTGATCGAACCCGTAGATCACACCGCGGATCACCCTGACTAGAGATCCGGTCGCGGCCGAGAGCTCGGTGGCCGAGTTGCCAGCCTGGTTCGCCACCCAGACGTGGGTCCCGTCCGAGGCGATGGCTGAAGGGCCGTCGAACCCGTAGCTCGAGCCGCTAATCACCTTGATTAGAGATCCGGTCGAGGCCGAAAGCTCGATGACCGAGTTGCCAGCCTGGTTCGCCACCCAGACGTGGGTCCCGTCCGAGGCGACGGCGGCGGGGTCGTCGAACCCCCAACCGAACACCTTCACGCCAGAGAGCGGCCTCGCCGCCTTCGCCGGCAGAGAATCTTGGAAGGCCTTGCTCCCTGTTGCGCCGACCGCCGACGTCACTGCCAGAGTCATTCCTGACAGAAACAGCGCACCAACCGCAACGCTCCGGGCGAAAAGAAAGGAGTTCGCCCTCATGGGGCTCCTCTCGGACGAGCGAACGCATGCCACCTCGCGCCGATTTCGGGCTCCATGCGACCGACTGGGTACACATTCCTTAGCACCGTGACGTGATGCAAACCGTGGTGGTGACCAGATGAGCGAGCACCGATGTCTCATAAGGATACGTGCGTGCGACCGTCTGCCAAGATCAGGGATGGTGTTGCGCAGGTCGCGTCTCATCCCTGGTGTAAACGCGCAACGGGCGTAGGTTCCTTCCAGAGCACCAACTCACGAAGGAGGACCTACACCCGTGGCACCACGAGTATCCCCCAGCCAGCGTGTCCGCGCCGAGATTGACGCACTATTCGGCTCCGACCGTGACCTCGCGGCCGTCCTCGAGGAGGTCGGACGCGCGACCGTCCGGCTCCTCATGCAGCAAGCGATCGAGGCCGAGGTCGACGGCTTCCTCGGCCGAGCGCCCTATGAGCGAAGGTCCGAGGACTCACCTGCGGGTTCGCGCAACGGCTGGCAGCCGCCGGTCGCGGTGCGAACGACGATGGGCCCGGTCGAGCTTTCCCGCCCGAAGCTGCGAGACACCGACGAGAGGTTCTGCTCGACATTGTTCGGTCTCGGCGTGACGTGGACGAACACGCTCGAGGCGCTCGTCGTCTCGTCCTGGGTGCGGGGGCTGTCCGACCGCGACGTCGAAGCGGCCCTTCGAGAGGTGCTCGGCGAGGAGGCCGCGCTGTCTCGCTCCACGGTGAGTCGGATCTGCCGGCAGATCCAGGACGAGTTCGCCGCGTTCTCCGGGCGCGACCTGTCCCCGGTTCGATTCGACTACCTGTTCCTCGACGGCACGAACTTCAAGATGCACGAGCACGCGCCGGCCGAGCCCGTGCTTGTCGCCTGGGGGATCGACACCGACGGGAAGCCCCAGCTCGTCGGGCTGGCCGCGGTGACCTCGGAGTCGACGGACGGTTGGATCGACTCCCTCAAGCAGGGCGAATGCAGCCCCGCCGACGAACACTCCGAGGGCTGCGATCAGTGCCCAAAAGTAGGCTTCACGCCCGTAGCCCAGGGGATGCTGATCATCCGGAGGGTGGCCACTGCGACGCTGAGCAATGTAGAGGGACAGGTCGTTGGTGGTATCGGCGAGTGAATGCGCGGCCTCGGCGGCCAGAGCGGTCGAACCAGTGAAGATCGCTGCGCCAAGCTTGGCGAGCGCGACGCCAAGGCTCGCCCCAAGGGACACCACCACGGTCCACGTGCTTCGTTCGGCATAGACCGGCCTCTGTTCTCCCCTGGTGTCACGATGGGAACATGCCATCGACGGAGTTCGCGAGAGAAGCGATCGCAGAATTCCTAGGTCAACTCCGAGCGCGAACCGGTGCCGATGCTGAGATCGTGTCGTATCCAGAAGACGATTCCGGAAACCCACTCACGGTCGATGCAGTCGCTCGCGTCGGCGGCGAGCTGTGGGCGATCGATCACATGCGACTCGCTTACGAACCGACAGTCATCCCAGCAGGGGACGAAGCGGTGCAGATGCTTCGCGGTCCTCTCAAGGAACTCGCAGACCGTTACGGGTGCTGTCTACATGTCGGCGTTTTGCCGCCGCGGCGTCGTGCGAGGATCAGACCGAAAATCGACGCCTACTACTCCGACGTCCTGAGACGGGCAGAGGCTGCTGTCATCAGTGGCGAAGACTGGTTCGATCTGGATGGGTTCACCAGCGTTCAAATCCTCAAAGGGGGAGTCCGGCCGGATGCCGAGAAAGTCGAGGTCGCGACGTGGCTCGGCGAGTCCGCCAGCGTCGAAGATCAAGTCGTCGCGGCATTGGAAGGCCCGCTTACCGCGAAGCTGCGCGGCCAGCTCGCGGCTGCCAAACGAGCGGACCACAGGGTGATGCTTCTCATCGACCAGGTGCCAGACCCAACCCGGAGACAGCCGACCGTCTTCCTCGCTTCGTGGCAGACCGTGAAGATGGTCGTCGACCGAGTCGTCACGTCATTGCCCGGCGTCGTCGACTGCGTGTGGTTCCGTGCCGGCGATGGCTCGTTCACGAACCTCACCTCGCCGTCGACCTGCTGATCGTCGGTTCTCTTAGTAGGCGTCTGAGCGACGAGCGATCGCTCTTTACTGACGCGGGTCGCGAATATGTCGCGGGATCGTCGAGCGAACTGTGGCGAGACCTCCGTGCGCGATCCGTGCGCGATCGTGCGCGTAGCAGTGGTCAAAATCGGTCGGACGTGGTCGGGCTCGGCGGAGCCAAAAACAGCGTCCACGCTGGCCCGTTGACCCTTCTCGCTGGAGCGGACGACGGGACTCGAACCCGCGACCCTCACCTTGGCAAGGTGATGCTCTACCAACTGAGCCACGTCCGCGTGGGGGTCATGATACCGACCGGCCACGGGAGACGCTCGGCCGTTGGATCGTTCGGGACCTCTCGGCGTCGCCTCAGGGACCCGAATGGCCAAAGCCGCCCTGCCCGCGTTCGCTTGGCGGCAATTCTTCGACTGCAAAGAAGCGAGCGACCTCGATGGGAACGATGACGAGCTGTGCGACGCGGTCGCCGCGGTGCACCGTGTACGACTCACGAGGGTCGGTGTTAAAGAGCACGACCTGGACCTCACCGCGAAATCCTGAATCGATTAGTCCAGGGGCGTTGAGACACGAGACGCCGTGGTGGATCGCCAGCCCGCTCCTGGCGAGGACGAGCCCGGCGTGTCGTTCGGGGATCGCGATTGCAAAGCCCGTCGGCACGAGGGCCCTGCCGCCCCGCGCCTCGAGGGTGACGTCACATGTCGCGACGAGATCTGCTCCCGCATCTCGCTGATGCGCGTAGGCGGGCGCCGCCGCTGCGGCATCGAGGGCGGTGAAGGGAATGTTGAGCATCGCGGCAGGGTAGCGCTCCTGCTCGCGTCAACGGCGAGTGTTGACGAGGTCCGAACTACCATCCCTTCGGTGCTCGTCTGGATGGATCTTGAGATGACGGGACTCGATCCGTCTCGGCACGTGATCGTCGAGATCGCGACACTCGTCACGGACGACGAACTCGAGATCGTCGAAGAAGGCCCAGACCTCGTCTTGGCTGCGACGCCCGACGACCTCGCGAAGATGGACGATGTCGTCCGAACCATGCACTCCCAGTCGGGGCTGCTCGCCGAGATTGAAGCGTCCAGAGTGTCGTTGGCTGCCGCCGGCTCCGCGACACTCGCCTTTATTCGGAGTCACGTTCCCGAGCCGCGGCGGGCGCCGCTCTGCGGGAACTCGATCGGAATCGACCGTCGTTTCCTCAGTTGGCATTTGCCGGAAATCGAGGAATACCTGCACTACAGGTCGGTCGATGTCTCGACGGTGAAGGAGCTCTGCAAGCGCTGGAACCCCTCCCTCTATGGGCGTGTCCCGAAGAAGGCCGGTTCCCATCGGGCACTCGAGGACATTCTCGAGAGCGTTGCCGAGCTGAAGTACTACAGGGACAACTTCTTCAATCTCCCTGATGAGCGGGCCCAAGATGGCGCAAAAGCGCCTTTGTCCGATTGATACATCGTGGTAATGCGTGTTATGGCGAATAACGCGGTTGTGTCATGTACTCGATCAGTTAGGGGAGGAAACTCGTGTGAGGATGAATCTTTGATCCACAAGGTGAGTGATTCGACATGCAGAGCGTTGTGGAGGTAGAGACACACGATGGGGGCATGCACTCGCCGGCAGAAACGCTGCTTGACGATGCCGAATACGTGAATGCGGGACCGGAGCGTGAGATCATCGGTTTTGTGGAATCTCCGGGTGAGGCAGGTTCGCCGAGGGTCGCGGGGGAGCGCATTCGAGTCGGTATCGTCGATGATCACGCCATGGTCGCTGAGGGTCTCGGGGTCCTCCTGAGAGAAGAACGCGATCTCGAGATAGTCGGAATTGCCGCGACCGTCGCGGAAGCCATCGAACTTGTGGAACGGCGGCGCCCGCATGTCCTGTTGCTCGACTACCGGCTGCCCGACGGGGATGGCGCGACGGCGGCGACTGAAATCCTTCGGCGCTGGCCGTCAACGAAGGTTGTCATGCTTTCAGCGGCCGGAGGAGACGAGCTTCTCGCGCGATCGATCGAAGCCGGTTGCTCGGGCTTCCTGCCCAAGGACCGGAGCGGTCATGAAGTCGTGAGCGCCGTCCGAGCCGCCTACCGAGGTGAGTCGTTGATCCCGACGGCCGTGCTCTCGGGTTTGCTCGATCGTTTGCGCCGGGCGCCCCAGGGCAAGGCTGGGGATCTGACGCAGCGGGAGTTCGAAGTACTGCGTCTCCTCGCCAAAGGGATGTCCACCGAAGGGATCAGCTCACTTCTGTTCCTCTCGGAGCACACGGTGCGCAACCACGTGCGCAACATCCTCGCAAAGCTCGGCGCGCACTCTAAGCTCGAAGCAGTCGCCGTGGCGGCGCGGGACGGCATCATCTCGCTCGAAGACCGGACCTAGCGTGCACCGCTCTTCCGAGCGGCGCATCACCGTGGTGCTCGCCGATGACCAGCGCGCGATCATCGACGCGTTGACGCGGCTCCTCGCCGAGCAACCGGACATCGAGCTCGTCGGAGCGGGTCGAAACGCCGAGGAGGCCCTCAAGCTGTGCATCGAGCACGAGCCCGATGTCGCGGTGCTCGATGTCCGCATGCCGCAAGGTGGCGGCGCGATCGCCGCGGTCGAGATCCGAGGCCGCGGCCTTAGGACGCGCGTCGTCGCGCTGTCGGCTTTCGACGACAAGGCGACGCGCGATCACATGATGGCTTCAGGCGCAGTGTCGTACGTGCTGAAGGACCGACCGGTCGGCGAACTGCTGGAGGCGATCCGTCAGGCCGCGGGAAAGCCGTCCCAGGACGAGGGCGTCGCGAGTTAGGAATCGCCGCGCGGAATCCAGGCCCGGACCGTCGTGCCAGCACCCGGCGTCGACGAGATCTCGAAACTCCCGCCAGCCCGTTCAGCCCGCTCTCGCATGGACGCGACGCCGAGGTGCCCGGGGACGATCTGGGTGGCGTTGTCCATGCCGATGCCGTCATCGGCCACGGTGAGCGCGATCCCGCCCTGACTGTCGAGAACACTGACGGTGACGTTGTGCGCGTCAGCATGCTTGCGCGAGTTCGTGAGCGCTTCTGCCGTGATGCGGAAGAGCGTGATCGCCTCATCTGCTGTCGGTTCTGTCGCGAGCGAACTCTCGAAGCGCACCTTCGGTCCGCCCGCGCTCTCATAGCGGCGGATGAACTCGGTGAGCGATTCGGTGAGGCCGCCGAGGTGCAGCGCCGGGGGATGGAGTTCGAAAAGCAGGCTGCGCATCTGTTCTATAGACAGCGCGACTGCCCGTTTCAGGTCGTCGACGACGCCAAGGGCGCTCTTGTCCTTGAGCCTGCCCTCGAGGATCTGGAGTTGGATCGAGAGCGCGATCAGCGTCTGGAGCGGATCGTCGTGGACCTCGTCGGCGATGCGTCGACGCTCGTTCTCCTGGGCCCGCAGTAACAGCTGTGCCAATTCCGCTCGCTGTGCGTCGAGGCGCCGCTGCTCCGAGACGTCCTGCGCGAGCCCGAGAACGAAGTGGGGACCGTTCGGTTCGGGAACGACGCTCGCCGCTGTCACGATGGCGTGCACCGCCTCACCGTCGGAGCGCCTGAAGCGCCCCTCGAACACTGTCGACGTCGCGGTTCCCGACAGCAAACCGCTGAGAGCGGTCCCCGTCATCTCGGCGTCGTCGGGGAAGACGAAGTCGTCGATATGCCGACCGACGATCTCGGTCCGCGATCGCCCGAGCATGATGGACAACGCCGAGTTCACGGCACGATAGCGGCCGTCGGGCCCGACGACCTCGATGCCGATCGAGAGCTCGTTGGCGAGTTTGCCGAGCACGCCGTTGCGATCGCGCAGCCGCGTGCGCAGGACCCAGAAGACGGCGCTCAGCAAGGCGATCGCTGCGGCGGTGAGGATCCACTGACGGGCCGCGCCAGCCGCGTTGTCTTGCCCGAACTGCCCCGTTGCGCCGTAGATCACTCCCGGGACGATCGCGGCGTATCCGCTCTCCCCGAGGGCCGCGCGCCCCGGCAACAGAACGAACGAAGTCGGAGCGAACCAAAAGAGGAGCGCGAGGACATTGCCCGCGCCGAGCAGGTAGACCTCGGCCCCCATCCACGATGTCCCGAGGGCGAAGAAACACACGAGCGCGATGTCGTTCAGCATCGGTCGTCCTCGGATGAGCACGACACCTAGACAGACGGCGACGATCCCGGAAACGAGAATCGTGACGCGTTTAGAAGACTGCAGGTCGGGTAGCGCCGCGAGCACGCAGGCGATGAGCGCAGCCGAGATGTAAAGAGTTCCCACGTATAGTGCCGGCGCGAAGATCGGCGGGTCGCCTTCGGCCCCGACGGCCCAAGTCAGCCAGTTCCCCTGTCGGTTATCAGAACGCATTGCTCAGACCCGGCCAATCGAGAGACCGCTCCGCATGCTGCGACCGCGCGTGCCTTGTACCTGATCTCCCGGAGAAAAGGAACGACGCATCTCGCGGAGACCCTACCGTCTCGTGGTGTGGCGAATCCGGACCATTTCGGATCGACGGGCGGTCGTCCGATGACGACCGGCACCGGAAGGCGGTGCCCGCATGGGGTCTTGTGGCACTTGTTTTCTCGATGGCACCACGGGACCATCGACGCGACTGGCGACAGAGAGGGTGAAGGTGAGCGTCTCTGACGAGAGGGAGCTCGCGACGAACAAGCCGCGCGGATACCCGACTACCTGGGAGGCCGATTCCCTCCTCGTCGACGGGAGTGGTGTTCACCTCCGTCCGATCCTGCCCGGTGACGCGCATCGCCTCGCGGACTTCCACCGCTCTCTGCCGGCCGACGGCGTCCAGGTCCCCATGTTCGGCTCCAAGGCAAGACTGACAGGCACCGGATACGAGCAGCTGGTCCGCGTTGACTACGTCGACACGATGGCACTCGTCGCTCTAGTGAGAGAACGTTTGGTCGGGATCGCCCGCTACGTCCGTCTTGAGCAGCCCGAAGACGCCGATGTCGCTTTCGTCGTCGCCGAGGAGTTCCAGGGGCACGGCGTGGGGACGCTGCTGCTCGAGAGCCTGGCCGCGTACGCAAGGGAACAAGGGATCAGCCAGTTTCTCGCCGAAATGCTGCCGGACAACTCCGTGATGTTCGGCGTATTCGAGGACGCGGGAATGACCGAAGCCAGTCGACTCGTCCACGGCATCGTGCGCGTGAGGCTCGACCTCACCCCGACTCCGTCGTATTTCGTCCGCCGCGAGGAGCGCGAGCGGATCGCGATGGCGGCGAGCGTCGCGTCGTTTCTCCGTCCGAGTTCGATCGCGGTGATCGGCGCTGGACGGCGTCCCGGGGGGATCGGACACGAGATAGTCCGATCGCTTCTGGCCGGCGACTTCGCGGGAATCGTCTACCCGGTGAATCCCCGGGCGAGGTCGGTGTGCGGCGTGCGCGCCTTCGCCGAGGTCGGGGAACTGCCGCCGCCCGTCGACCTCGGGGTTGTCGCCGTGCCTCCGTCCGAGGTGCTTCGGGTGGTCGAGCAGTCGGCGGCTGCGGGAGTGCGTTCTCTCGTCATCATCACGTCAGGTTTCGGCGAGACCGGGCACGACGGGGCGTTGCTCGAGAGCAAGCTGCTCGACGTGGCCCGTCGTGCCGGGATGCGCATTGTCGGACCGAACTGTCTCGGCGTGAGCAGCACGGACCCGGCGGTGCGTTGTAACGCCACTTTCTTGCCCGTCGCTCCTGTGCGGGGGCGGGTCGGGCTTTACACGCAGTCGGGGGCCGTCGGGATCGTCCTCCTCGAGGAGTCTTCCCGCGCCGGGATCGGCGTCTCGAACTTCATCTCGGTTGGGAACAAAATCGACGTCAGCGGCAACGACCTCCTGTGCTTTTGGGAGGACGATCCCACTACGGAGGTCATCGCGCTCTACCTCGAATCGTTTGGCAATCCGAGGAAGTTCCTTCGGATCGCGCGCCGCGTCGCGCGCAAGAAACCGATCGTCGCACTGAAAGCAGGTAGAACGGTCGCCGGGGTGCGGGGCGCCCGATCGCACACCGCCGCGGCCGCGACTCCCGTCGCCGCGTCGGACGCCCTGTTGTCGGCGGCCGGCGTTGTCGCCGTCGAGGGGCTCGACGAGCTCCTCGACGTCGTCGCACTGTTGGGAGCGGCTCCGCTGCCGCGGGGGCGGCGGGTCGCCCTCGTCGGGAACTCAGGCGGACCGCTCATTCTCACAGCCGATGCCTGCACGAAAGTGGGTCTCGTCGTGCCGGAGTTCAGCGAGGCGACCCAGCAGGTTCTACGTGAGACGCTCAATCCCGCGAGCGCCGTTGCCAATCCCGTGGATACGACGGCGGGTGGCGGGGCAGCAGAGCTCACGGCGGGATTGCGTGTCGCCCTCGGAGCTGAGGAGGTTGACGCGGCCATCGCGGTGGTCACACCACTCATCTCGCTGACGCGCGCGCAGACCCTCGACGCGATTGACCTCGTGGCGCGAGAGAGCGACAAGCCAATCATCGCCTGCATCTTCGGCGAGCCGATCCCCGCCGAGATCGACCGGTTGTCTTCGGCCCGATTTACTGTCGTTTCGTCGCCGGATCGAGCGGCTTGCGCTATGGAGCGGGCGTCATCGTACGCGGAATGGCGGGCGCGGCCGGTATCCCGGCCTGCTGACCCTGCTGGTGTCGATGTTGCCGCGGCCCGCGGGATCGTCGCCGAGTACCTGAGAGAGAACCGGGACGGCGGCTGGCTCGACACCGGCCGTCTGGGCGGAGTACTCCGCGCGTTCGGGATTGCCTTCGCCCACACGGTCACCGCCAGTTCGCTTGACGACGCGCTCGCTGCCGCGCGCCAGGTGGGCTACCCGGTCGCGCTAAAGGCCGAGGGCGCGACGATCCTCCACAAGACCGAGGCCGGGGGCGTGGCGCTCGGGATCGGAACGGACGAGGACCTCGCCACGGCGTATCGGACGATGGCGGAACGTCTCGAGGACCGGCTCGAAGCGGTCGCCGTCCAGAAGATGGTCCTCGGGGGGGTCGAGACGATCGTCGGGCTCTCGGTCGACCGGGACTTCGGCCCGCTGCTCATGTTCGGGCTCGGAGGGGTGGTCACCGAGCTGCTCGGGGACCACCAGTTCGCCGTTCCCCCGCTCTCCGAGGACGACTCGGCGCGCCTGGTCGATGCCATCCGTGGCGCGCCACTCCTCCGCGGCTACCGGGGATCGGAGCCCGTGGCGATCGACCAGCTACGAGACGTCCTCAACCGGGTGAGCTGCATTTCCGAGGAGCTGCCGGAGATCGTCGAGCTCGACCTGAATCCCGTGCTCGCCACGCCGCAAGAGGCGATCGCCGTCGACTGCCGGGCACGCGTCACTCCTCGGCCGGTCGGCCAGGACGCCTACCTGCGCATCCTGCGTCGACGCCCCGTCCAAACGGTGACCTGAGCGCCCGCGGCGTGGCGCGACTCACGACCTCGGCCCGCGCTCGCCCGTGCGCCGGACCTCTTAATCTCGTGCCATGGCGCTCTTCTCGTCGCACAAGCAGGAGATGGTCCTCCCTTCGCGGGCCCTTCCGGGTCGGAGCGCGCCGATCATCGAGCCGGGAGTCCACGTTGTTCTGCACACGCCGATCGCCGGGCCTTTCCCTGAGGAAATGGAGCGGGCCATCTTCGGGCTTGGATGCTTCTGGGGCGCCGAGCGGATCTTCTGGAAGGCCACAGGGGTCTATACGACGGCGGTCGGCTACGCGGGCGGGTTCACTCCGAACCCGACCTACGAGGAGGTCTGCTCCGGCAAGACCGGTCACGCCGAAGTCGTCCTTGTCGTATTCGACCCGGCACGCGCGAGTTACGCGATGATGCTGCAGCGTTTCTTCGAGGGTCACGACCCGACCCAGTACATGCGCCAGGGAAACGACGTCGGAACGCAGTACCGGTCCGCGATCTACACCTTCTCGATCGCGCAGCACGACGAGGCGGTCAGGACTCGCGAGCGCTACGCCAAGGTGCTCGCCGGAGTCGGGCTCGGCGAGCCGAGCACCGAGATTGCCGCCGCGGGACCCTTCTATTACGCCGAGGAGTACCACCAGCAGTACCTCGCGAAGAACCCAGACGGCTACTGCGGCCTCGGCGGCACCGGCGTCGGCTGCCCGGTCGGGGTCCTCGGCGACGACCAAGCCTGACGGCTTCGGGTCGCTGCCTTCCAGAGGAGAAGGGCGCCGCCGTACCGGTCGCCCGAAGCGTCCCGCAGCGGCGCGTCAGGCCGCCCCACCGCGCAGAAAGTTGTCGGTCTCGTAATCGAACTGCAGTCCCGCGCGGCGTCGTCTGGCCGGGGTGAACAAATCCCCAGTTCAGCGGGGGTCGACTGCGGATCGCTCTCCCCTTGCTTGTCAGAATGCATGTCAGTAACGTGACATCCCGAAGATTCCGTGAAACCAGGTGTCAATGATTTCTGGACTTCCCGTCAAGGGGATCCGTGGACGTTGTTGGCAGTCTCGTCGGTTCGTCGACGTCATCGTTTACGACCTCTTCGGGGGCCAAGCCCGCCGAACTCGAGATGAGTTCGCGCGCCGCCTTGGCGATGCGGGAGCGGAACCGTGCCTCGCAAAGGGGTGGTCGAGCCGCCCCGCAGCGATCCGTGACGGACGTGGAATCCGCGGTGCCCATCACCGGGTTCGACCCGTCGCGACCAGAAGGCGCGCGAGCGCCAGCCTGGCTTACTGTCACTGGCCACGAGAAAGGGGGTCGGCTTAGGCGGCTCTGTCCAGAGAGGTTTCGAGATTCGTGCTCGACCGGTACGTGGGACGGAAGTCCTGCAGTTTCCCGGTCAGGCGAGGACAGGCTGCGAAAAGGAGCAAATCGCATTGTCGACTAGGCCTTCCAATGACCGATGGAATTTGGCCGAGGAGGCTCCCGCAGTCACAACATGCATACAAGACAACCAAAGGGGATTTGATTATGGCGAAGTTTGAGCCCCACGAGGTGGACCCAAAGCAATACGAGATCTCGCGGCGCCGGTTCTTGCGTAATGCCGGCGCAGTGGCGGCCTCGGTACCGTTCCTCGGAGGCATGGCCGAGATTCTCGGCGAAAGGGGAGCAGGGGCCGCGACCTACCGCGACGAGTCTCACCCGTTGTTTGCGAGCCACCCAGCGTACAAGTTCACGTTCGTGAACCACGTCACGACGAACCCGTTCTTCACGGCCACCATTTATGGGACGCAGGACGCCGCGCACATTCTCGGCATCCCGGTGCCGCAGTGGACGGGATCGACGGTCTCGGCGGTCTCGGACATGGTGAACGCGATCGACGTCGCGATTGCTGGACACGTGAACGGCATCGCCACGACGCTCATCGACCCGACGGCCTTCAACAAGCCGGTCGACCATGCCTTGGACATCGGCATTCCGGTCGTTGCCTACAACGCCGACGAGCCCGGGAACAACCGCATGTGCTACATCGGTCAGAGCAACCTCACTGCAGGTGCCGCTGCCGCGGCGAAGATTGTCGCCACTCTCAAGAAGGGTGACCTCATCGGAATGGTCATCGCGACCCCCGGCACCGGCAACATCCAGCCACGCATCAACGGCGCTCTGCCCACCTTCAAGGCGGCGGGGATGGCGACTGCGGTCGTTGCCGGTGGTGCGCTGGTTCCCGCCGAGATCACGGCGGTCCAGGCATGGTGGGAAGGCCACAAGGACGTGAAGTACTTGTACGCCGTCGACAACGGTGACTCAGAGGCCGTCGCCGACTGCATCACCAAGAACCACCTGATCGGGACCCTGCACGGCTCGGGATGGGACGTAAGCCTCCCCGTGCTCGACGGCGTCAAGAGCGGCGCTCTGGACTTCTCGATCGACCAGCAGGCCTACCTGCAAGGTTTCGTACCGACTGTCCAGCTGTTCTTGTACAACATCTCGGCCGGTCTGATGAAGCCATGCGACACCGACACCGGTCTTGGCTTCATCAACAAGGCGAACGTCGCGCCGTACCTGGCGCACGCCACGCGTTTTGAAGGAGCTGCCGCTGCGGAGACGGCTTACTCGCCTCCAACAAAGATCCTTTACTGATCGGTGCAGCCCCTGACTCCTGAAGAGGAGGTGCGCGCCCCCGCTCCGCGGTTCACGGAGCGGGGGCTCGTGCGCCGCGTCTCGGATGTGTTCTTTGTCCGACCGGAGGCGACGATCGTCGTCGTCTGCCTGGCGCTCATTGCTTACTTCTCGTGGCGCAACTCGACTTTCTACTCCTACACGAACATCATCACGATGTGTCAGTACACCGCGCCGATCGCAGTCATCGGCGCGGGCGAGGTCCTGTTACTCGACCTCGCTGAGATCGATCTGTCCGCGGGCCAGGTTTTCCTAACTGCGCCTTGGTTCGTTGTGTTCATGGGGCAGCACGGCGTGCCGCTCGGTTGGGCAATCGGCCTGTCGTTGCTCGCTTGCTGCCTTATCGGCGCGTTCAACGGGACCATCGTCGTCTGGCTGAAGGTCCCGTCGTTCGTCGCGACCCTTGGCGTGAACTACGTGCTCGCGGGATACGTTCTCGTCGTCTCGAGCGACATCACCACTGACATGACTGGCACGACGGGGAAGTTCGGTGCCGTCATGGGCATCAGCAACTGGTCCGAGGGCCTGTGGGGATTGGGGCTCGCCCTCGTCGTTTGGGCATTGCTCAAGGGGACTGTCTTCGGTCTCCACACGACGGCGACTGGTGGCAACGAGCTTGGTGCGGCCGAGGCCGGCGTGCGCACCCGGCAGGTCAAGATATGGTGCTTCGTCATCATCGCCTTCATCTCGGCCATCATCGGGATTGTCGACTCGATCCGAATTGGAAGCCTTGACCCGGCGGCTCCCGGATTGAACGAGATGCTGGCCGGCGTCACGGCTGCGGTCATCGGTGGAACAGCTCTCACTGGCGGCAAGGCCACCGTCGTCGGGACCATAATCGGAGCGATTGTGCTCGGTGTGCTCGAAGACGGATTCAACCTCATCGGCATCAGTGCGAACTGGTTCATCCTCGTGGAAGGTGCCGTGATCCTCGTCGCGATGGCGGTGAACGTCCAGCTCGGACGGATGACGGCGAGAACGATTCGACGATGAGAGATGACGAGATGAACGACGTCCAGTTTGCACAAGATTCCGGTCCAGGAAGCAATCCCGAGCGAGACACGCCAGCGAGCGGTACCGACGCGGAGGTCAGGGCCCGCCGCCGCGCTATCGAGAGCCAAGACGTCATCCTTCGCACTGAAGGAATCACGAAGAGCTTCGGCGCGCTCATCGTGTTGCGTGGCATTGACATCTACCTGCGGCGTGGCGAGGTGCTCGGCCTGGTCGGTGACAACGGCAGCGGTAAGAGCACCTTCGTGAAGATCCTCTGCGGTTTCCACCGCCAGGACAGTGGGAGGATCTTCGTCGAGGACCGGGAGGTGGATTTCCACTCCGTGAAGGACGCGCGCCGACACGGAATCGAGACCGTCTACCAGGACTTGGCGCTCGTCCCGGCGCTCACCGTCTATCAGAACCTGTTCTTGAACCGTGAGATAACCCGTTTCGGGATGCTCCGTTGGCTGTCGAACAACAAGATGCGCGAAATGTCCCGCAAGTACCTCGCCGACATCAACGTCCAAGTCTCGAGCGTTGACGCGCTCATCGAAAGCATGTCCGGTGGGCAGCGTCAAGCTGTCGCGCTGGCGAGAGCGACGCACCAGGAGTCGAAGATTCTCCTTCTCGACGAGCCGCTGGCGGCGATGGGCGCGAAGGAGTCCGCGCTGGTCATCGACCTCGTCAAGGACCTCTCGCACAACCGTGGCGTCTCGATGGTCATCATCGACCACAACTATCAGCACTTGTTCGAGCTTTGCGACCGGTTGAATGTCCTTCAGGAAGGGCGCATCAGCCTCGACTTGCGCGTCGAGGACACGACGATGGAGGAGTTGACCGCGTTGATGGTTGCGGAGTACCGCCGTCGTATCACTCTGGGTCAGGAAGAGCTCCGGGTTTGACTCATCCGAAGCTGGGCGCACCAGACGTTGACCGTCTTATCGCGGATCGATGGCATTCGGTTGCAGTGACCATCTGGGATACTTGAGGAGCCGCCGACATGGAATACCGCCAACTTGGCTATACGGGTTTGCGAGTTTCCGCTCTCGCCCTCGGCACGATGACCTTCGGTGGTCGTGGCAAGTTCGCGATGGTCGGAGGCACCGAGGTTGATGAGGCTCGGCGTATTGTCGATCGGGCGCTTAACGGTGGCATCAACTTCATCGACACCGCTGACGTCTACTCGGACGGACGGTCCGAGGAGATCGTTGGGGAGGTAATCAAGGGACGTCGCGACGAAATCGTGCTCGCGACCAAAGCGCGCTTTGCGATGGGGAACGGCCAGAACGATGCCGGGCTATCGCGCCGGTACCTCCTGCGAGCCTGCGAGGCGAGCCTCCGCCGCCTGGGAACCGACTACATCGACCTCTACCAGGTGCACCAATGGGATGGCTTGACTCCGGTGGAAGAGACCCTCGACGCGCTCGACGCCCTCGTCCACCAGGGGAAGGTGCGCTACATCGGCTGCTCGAACCATTCGGCCTGGCATGTCATGAAGGCGCTCGGCGTCTCCGAGCGCCGAGGACTGCAGCGCTTCGTCACCCAGCAGATCTACTACTCGCTGCTCGATCGGGACGCCGAGTACGAGCTCATTCCGCTGTCCATCGACCAAAAGCTCGGGATCCTCGTCTGGAGTCCGCTGGCCGGTGGCCTGCTCTCGGGGAAGTACCGGCGGGGCGTGGAACCGCCGGCGGGTTCGCGACAGACGACACCCTGGGGCGAACCGCCCGTCTACGACAAGGATCGGATGTACAGGATCATCGAGACCGTCGTCGAGGTGGCGTCGGTCCGCGGCACCTCTCCCGCTCAGGTCGCGCTCGTCTACCTCCTCGGGCGTCCGGCTGTGACGTCGTTGATCATCGGCGCGCGCAATGAGGAGCAGCTCGTCGACAATCTCGGTTCGCTTGAGTGGACGCTCGAGGACGTCGAACGCGTCCGGCTGGACGAGATCAGCGCGCCGCCGCTCATCTACCCCTACTGGCATCAGGCCAATAACGCGTCGGAACGGCTCAGTGCTGCTGACGAAGCGCTGTTGCGCCCGTACCATTAGTGGGCCGGGCTCGGGGACCCTCGTGAGTCACCAACAGGCAGGGTCAACCAACACGCCGCCCACGGGACACGACAGGTCCTGAAGGGTCGTGCCACGAGCGAGTGCCGGAGGAGGTGCAGGGCGATGGCCGTGCCAACTAACCAAGACAGGTTCTCGTTCGGTTCGGGGGATGTCAGCTGGCAGGCGCGTGGCGCTTATGGGGATGTCACTCGAGTGGTTCTCGTTCCCGTCGTTTCAGTCGCTTGCGATGCCGAACTTGGCGCTCATGACGCGATCCTGAGTCGCGACGCGAGACGAGTTGCGTGATGACTCTCGTTGCCGGTGTCGATTCGTCGACCCAGTCGTGCAAGGTCGTCGTCTGCGACTCCGACAGCGGTGCTGTCATCCGCTCGGGGAGCGCGCCGCACCCCGATGGAACCGAGGTCGAACCGGCGGTCTGGCTGGCGGCGCTCCACAAGGCTCTCGAGGAGGCAGGCGGTCTGCGCGATGTCTCGGCCATCGCCGTCGCGGCCCAGCAGCATGGCATGGTCTGTCTGGACGAGCAGGGCGCGGTCGTTCGACCGTCGCTGCTCTGGAACGACATGCGGTCAGCGGGCGCGGCCGCCGACCTCATCGACGAGCTCGGGGGACCGGTCGAAGGGGGTCGGGCGTGGGCTGAGGCGGTTGGCAGCGTCCCGACGGCGTCGTTCACCGTCACGAAGCTGCGTTGGCTCGCCGAGCACGAACCCGACAAGGCCGCGAGGACCGCCTCGGTGTGCCTTCCCCACGACTGGCTGACCTGGCAACTCGGCGGCGCCCACGACGGCCGAGAGCTCGGCGCGAACGCCCTATCGACGGACCGAGGGGACGCGAGTGGCACCGGTTATTTCTCCTCCGCGACGGGCTCGTATCGCCTCGACCTGATCGAGCGCGCCTTCGGTCGGGTGGTCGAGGTTCCAGGCATCCTCAGTTCCTCTGAACCCGCTGGCCAAACGGTGGACGGCGCCACGTTGGGGTGCGGAACCGGCGACAACGCGGCCGCGGCGCTCGGTGTCCTCGCGTCTCCGGGAGACGTCATCGTGTCGATCGGGACCTCGGGGACGGTCTTCGCGGTCTGCGATCACCCGGTCGCGGACCCGACAGGGGTGATCGCGGGCTTCGCCGACGCGACGGGACGTTTCCTCCCGCTCGTCTGCACGGTCAACGCGGCACGAGTGTTCAAGGCGACGGCCCGGTTGCTCGGCGTCGACCAGCACGATCTCTCTACTTTGGCGCTGCAGGCCCCCGCGGGTGCGGACGGTCTCGTCGTCGTGCCCTACTTTGAGGGCGAGCGGACGCCGAACCGTCCGTTTGCGACGGGCGCAGTCCACGGCCTCCGTCTCGGCAACTCGACCCCCCGCCATCTCGCCCGGGCCGCCGTGGAGGGCGTGTTGTGCGGGCTCGCAGTTGGTCTCGACGCCCTGCTCGCGCACGACGTGCGCGCTGAGCGCGTAATCGTCATCGGAGGGGCCAGTCGCTCCGAAGCGGTCCGGCGAATCGCTCCCGGGATCCTCGGGCGACCGGTCGTCGTACCTGCCGCGGCACAGCATGTCGCGGTTGGCGCGGCGCGACAGGCAGCGTGGGCACTTTCCGGAAACGATGTTGCTCCCGAGTGGTCTGCCGGGACGAGCGCAACGTATCAATCGGAACCGGTCAGCTTCGTCCGTGCGCGCTACGCTGAGGTCTGCGAGATGACGGCGAGCGTGCCCACCGAGGTTTCGGTGTCGCTCTGACGGGGTCTCGCGGCGGCGCGATCGTCGGCAAGGGCCGTGTCTGCCATCCCAAGAGGCGCGACCAGGCAGTGAACGCGAGTCGCTTCTGAATCGAGTGACAGCTGGGCTGAGTTTGGTGACGTCATCAGCCTCGACCAAGAACGGAGGAGGCGCCGACAGAACCGAGCGACGACCTGTTCGGCGGGTGGATACGATCCGGTGTCCGACGCTTGCTTGTCACACTATGTTTCAGTAACGTAACATCCGAAAAATCCCAGGAACTGCGAAATCAGGTGCTAAACCACGTGTCAAATCGTGTCCAGCCCCCTTCTGGGGTGAAGTCTCTTGCCGGGGGGATCAGCACCGAGGGCTTCCGGTTGCCACGGCTCCCTGGCAGGGGTGCGGCCGGGTCCGTGAAGACAATCGCCAGGGAGGCGATCCCGCCGGGTACGACCCATCCAGCTGATTCCGGTCTTTGTTATCAGTTCGGCTCCGCCCATCCCACCCCCGAGGTCGCGCCCCCCCGGCGGTCGGGAAGATGAGCGCCACCGTCACGGAGGGGGTCGCTTCCCCGACGAAGCTGCAAGGCGTCAGTTACGTCGGCACATCACTCACGAAGTCCTTCGACGGCGCCGTCGTCCTGAACGACGCGACGGTGACTTTCCAACCGGGTGAGATCCATTCCATCGTCGGTGAGAACGGCGCGGGGAAGTCCACCCTCGTCAAGATCCTCTCCGGCATCTACCAACCCGACTCGGGGACGCTTGTTCTCGGAGGAGAACGGCTGATCGGTCTCCACCCCCGAAACGCCCAGCAGCGAGGGATTTATCTGGTTCCCCAGGAGCCGTCGCTGATGGCATCTCTTTCGGTTACGGAGAACCTCTTCGTCGGTATCCTTCGACGCAAGCGGTTCCCTTTCCTCGTTGACTGGCGGCCCATGCGCCGTGAGGCGTCCGGCTACCTGGAGCGAGTCGGCCTCGACATCGACCCCGAGATGCGCGCCGACGACCTGAGTGTCGCCCAGCAGCAGCTCGTCGAGTGCGCCCGCGCGCTGGTGCACCGCTGTCAAGTGCTCTTTTTCGATGAGCCGACTTCACCGCTCACCGAACATGAGGCGGACACCCTGTTCGATGTGATGAGGAACCTGCGCGATTCTGGTTTCACCCTGGGTTTCATCAGTCACCGCCTCGATGAGGTGCTCGCGATCAGTGACCGGCTAACGGTGTTGCGCGACGGCAAGATCGTGATGCGGGAGACCCGCGACCAGTTCGCGCGACCTGCCGTCGTCTCTGCCATGGTGGGCCGGGAGATCGTCACCCGGGTGCGCGAGCGCGGCGAGCAGGATTTCACCGCGAGCAAGGAATTGCTCGCGGTGACCAATCTGACCTTGGAACCGTATTTTCGTGACATCAGTTTCGTCCTGCGTGAGGGCGAGATTCTTGGTCTCGGCGGGCTCGTCGGCAGTGGCCGCACCGAGATTGCCGAGGCGATCTACGGTCTCCGCTCGGCCGAGCGAGGGAGGGTCGAGGTGGAGGGCGTTGCGCTGGCGCATCGCACTCCCCGGGATTGCGTCGATGCCGGTCTGATCTACCTGCCCGAGGACCGCGGCAGGCACGGGATATTTGCCGAGGTCGAGGTGACCCGCAACGTGACCGCCGGGGTCATCCACCGCCTCCCGAGGAGAGGTCCGCTGTTGCGACCGGCGGCGGAGCGTCGCATGGCGGAGGAGGCCACGAAAACGACGGCGGTCCGCATGCCCTCGATCGACGCGCTGATGAAGACCCTTTCGGGAGGAAACCAACAGAGATCGATGTTGGCACGTTGGCTCCTCGCCGGGCCGAAGGTGGCCATATTTGACGAGCCCACCCGGGGAGTCGACGTCGGGGCCAAGGATGATATCTGGACCTTGGTGAACAAACTGGCCCATGACGGGCTGGCTTGCCTCTTGATATCGTCTGAGCTCACGGAGCTAACCGTGATCTGTGACCGCGTCTTGGCGATCTACGAGGGCTCTGTGGTGGGTGAGCTCACCGGAGACGACATCACCGACGCGCGGTTGGGAGCGATGGTGGTGGGGCCGGTGGCCCGATGACCGCAACAGGGCAAGCCCTTCGCTCGGACCGGCAGATGCCCGGTGAGATCGGGGAGAAGGCCCGGTCCCGCTTGGTCGCAATCCTGATGCGTCGTGAGGTCCAACTCCTGGTCGCCCTCGCGCTGATGTCAGGAATCGTCGACGCGCTGCGTCCTCAATTCCTGAGCTCCAGCAACATCTCGTTCATGTTGGCGGGCTCGGTGGTCATCATGGTGGTTGCTACCGGCCAGACGATGGTGATCATCACCCGTGGGATCGACCTTTCGGTGTCTCCGATGCTCGGTATCGCCGCGATCGCCATCGGATTCCCGGCCCAGAACCATAACTTGAACATTTTCGTGGCTGTGGTTCTCGTGATTCTGATCGGTATCGCCCTGGGAATCGGCAATGGCCTGCTCGTCACCGTGGCGGGTATTCCACCCATCATTGCCACTCTTGCCACTCTCTCTGTCTACGGCGGGTTGCAGTTCGTTTTCACCTCTGGTTTAACGGTGATAACCCTTCCCCACAACTATGTCGCCGTGGGGCTCGAGGATATAGTGCCCGGGATCCCTTGGCTCCTCCTCATCGGTGTGGGCATCGTGATTGCCGCCGAGCTGTTCTTGAAGTTCACCCCTTGGGGCCGGGCGATCTACGCCGTGGGCAACAATGCTGATGCAGCATTTCGCGCCGGAATTTCGGTCGGCCGCATCCTCTTCATGACGTACGTCATCTGTGGCGTCCTCGCCGGCATCGGCGGTTTTGTCTACCTCTGCTACATCGGGTCCGCCAGCTCCACCACCGGCACGGACACCAACGTGAACCTGATTTCCATTGCCGCCACCCTGATCGGTGGGACCAGCCTCCTTGGTGGGCGCGGCCGCCCGTTCGGCGCCGCCCTTGGCGCGGTGTTCCTGTCGGTGGCCAACACTGCGATAGTCGTCTTGCGCATCCTCCCTATCTGGGAGCCGGCGGGGGTCGGGGTCCTGATCCTGCTGGCCGTGGTGACTGACCGCCAGAGTGGGCCGGCGGCGCGGCGGGCCCTGCGCACGCGGCACCGTGCCGAGGTCGCAGCATGAGCGCCAATCCGGGAGGAGCGGTGTCGACGGGCACGCCGGTCGATCTCTCCGCGGATCGGCGTGGCCGTGCCTCCATCGATCAGGTGTGGGTCTGGGTCCTCGTTCTTCTCCTGGGGTTGGAGCTCTTGTACTTTTCCCTCACCTCCACCGGTTTCTGGGGGGGCGGCAAGGGCATGCTCATTGCGAGCAGCGAGTTCCTGGACGTCTCAGTTATGGCCTTGGGTCTGGGCCTGGTCATATTCGCCGGGGAGATCGACCTCTCCATCGGCGCCATGGCCAGCCTGTCGGGGATCGTCATGGCCCAGCTTTGGCACGTCGAGGGCCTGAACATCTGGCTCGCCACCCTGATCTCCCTGGTGATGGCGGCCGGTCTCGGCGCACTCAACGGGTTCATCATCACCAAGTTCGGCATCGGCTCGTTGCTCGTCACGCTGGCTACCCAGTTCATCTTCTCGAGCGTCGCCACCGCGGTAGGCGGTGAATCCCCGCCCTACGGGTTCCCGAAAGAGTTCCTGACGATCACCGGGACCGGCACGATGGGCCCCATTCCGACGGACTTGGTGATCTTCGCGGTTCTCGCGCTGTTCACAGGCCTGTTAGTGTCGCGCACCCGCTACGGAAGATCGCTCGTCCTGATCGGGCACAACCGGCCCGCGGCTCGCTACTCCGGTGTCAACGTGTCTCGCACGCTGATCTGGGCGTTCACCTTGAGCGCTTTGTTCGCGGGCATCGCTGGGATCATGATCGCTGGGGTCTACAACGCCGTGCGCGACGACGTCGGCATCCCTCTGCTGCTTCCCTCGGTCACGATCGTCGTGCTCGGAGGAGTGGACATCTTTGGCGGGAAGGGCCGCATCAGTGGAGTCATCGTCGCCAGCATCATCATCGGCTATGTGAGCGTGGGACTCCTGGATGGCGGCTCGACCCCGCTGACTGTCACCATGGTGCAAGGAATCGTGCTGATCGTCGGGCTGATCATCAAGATCAGCCTCGACCGGCGGGGCGGGTTGGCCTTCAGAGATGCCTTGGCGCGCTTCTTCGCTCGCCAACATCTCGGCAAGGCAACGGTGTCCTCCGATGCCTGAAAGGACCGAGATGACCGCCAGAACTGAACGGCAATGGGGCGCCCCAACTGGCGACCCGAGGCGTGTCAATCGGCCACCGGATGAACAGGTGGAGTCTGAAAGGGTTTCTGCTCGGTGGATAGGTCCTCGCGAAGCGGGGCCAAAATGAAAAGGGGAAGGTATATGCATATTTCTGCACGAATGCGGCTGGGCATAGCAGTCGCCTGCGCGGGATTGACCGCGGCGTCGGTACTGGCCGTGGCGGCCGTACCGGCAGCGACTGCGAGCGCTCCAAAGATCAAGGTGGCCATCGTCCCGAAGCTCCTAGGGCTTCCGGTGTTCCTGGCCAACGTCAAGGGCGCTAGGGAGGTTGCCCCGTCGCTGGGTATTTCACTGGACTACACGGCTCCGGTGACGGCGTCTGCCACGGGTCAAGCGCAGATTTTCCGGACCCTGACCGCGGAGAAGTTCAACGTGATCACTCTGTCTGCTGACGACCCGACGATCCCGGCTCCGGCGCTAGAAGCGGCGATGAAGGCTGGGATTCAGGTCGTGAGCTTCGACTCTGACGTGCTCCCGGCGGCGCGTAACTTCTTCATTCAGAACACCCTGTACAACACGATCGCCGCGGGCGTCATCAACGCGGCGGTGGCGAAGTACGGGACGAGTGCGCAGTTGGCGATCATGTCCTCGACTCCAGACGCCACCATCCAGTTGGCGTGGATCGGGGCCATGGAGGCTTACATCGCCAAGACGTACCCGAACGTGAAGATCCTGACGACTGGCTATGGCGAGTCCAACACGGCGACTTCGCTCACCGTGGCTGAGGGCATCATCAAGGCCTACCCGACCGTCAACGCGCTCCTTCCGATCGACGGTGCGGCTGTCGTCGGCACCGCCGAAGCGGTGAGTGACCTCGGAGAAGCCGGCAAGATCGGCGTCTACGGCATTGGCGACCCATTGCCGAACCAGCCGTACTTTGCCAACGGCTCGTTGCAGGCCCTGTTCCTCTGGAACGAGGTCAACGAGGGCAAGCTGGTCATGTACGTGGCCAAGGACGCCTACGAGCACCTGCTGTACCCGGGTGCGACCTTCACGGCAGGAAGCCTTGGCAAGTTCACCGTGTTGTCCGGCCCGACGACTGGCGTGCCCGCGAAGGGAGCGAAGGACACGATCATCTTCTCGACGCCGCTGGAGTTCACCCCGGCCAACTACAAGCAGTACGACTTCTAAGCAGTTAAAGGCAGGTGGCAGGTGGCAGGTGGTCCCATCGAGGGGCCGCCTGCCACTTGGCCGTATGCCTGCCTGAGAGGTGGGACGTTCGTCTCTTCGATCACCGACCGGTTCTGTCGGTCAGTGATCGGAGAAACGATGGGTGCGTGGCTCAGCAGTTCCTTGGTGTGACTCCTGAGTGGCCAGCGGCCCCTTCGTTGCCGTGCGTTGCTTGTCGCGCGGCGCGTCGGCAGGGTGATTCGCCAGGGATCTGGGGAATTACGGTGCCTGGTTTCAATGTTGTAGAGCATGTTGCCGGGAACTCCTCGTGCGGGTTTCCGGCCGTGGCGGCGTGTCGACGACGCCACGGATGTCAGGTTGGACGCCTCGTTCAGGAGGATGGGAGATGTCGATGAGGGTGCGCAGGGTCGCGAGTCCGCCCAGCTCGGCAGGCGAGTCGTGAGCACCTCACCGTCGGGGGGCAACCGGCGAGTGGCGATCGGCGTCGACTTCGGAACGATGTCGGGTCGAGTCCTTCTTCTCGATCTGAGCACCGGAAAAGAGGTCGCGATCGCCGAGGTCGCCTACCCACACGGCGTGATCGATGCCAGGCTGCCCGTGACCAGCGTGGAGCTGCCGCCGGACACCGCACTGCAGGACCCCGGTGACTACTTGGAGGTCTTCTACCGGGGAATCCCCGAGGCGCTCGAATCCGGAGGAGTCCGGGCGGAGGACGTGATCGGCATCGGCATCGACTTCACGGCTTGCACCGTGCTGCCGGTGACCAGGGACGGCACGCCGCTTTGCGAGCTCGACGGATTCCGTGACCATCCCCATGCCTGGGTCAAGCTCTGGAAGCACCACTCCGCCCAGCCGATAGCCGACCGGCTGAACGAGGTTGCGATCAGTCGCGGCGAGGCCTTTCTCGCCCGTTGTGGGGGGCGCCTCTCCTCGGAGTGGTACTTCCCGAAGCTCATCGAGACCTGGCAGGAAGATCGCGCCGTTTACGACGCGATGGACGCGTTCGTCGAGGCGACCGACTGGGTCGTGTGGCACCTCACGGGGACGCTCATGCGTGCCAGTTGCACGGCCGGCTACAAGGCGTGCTGGTCGGCGCGAGAAGGCCTGCCTTCCCGCGCCTACTTCGAAGCGGCCTATCCCGGCTTCCCGGATCCGAGCGAGAAGCTGGGGACGAGCTTTGCCCCCCCAGGCCGGTGCGCGGGGACGCTTCGTCCGGAGGTGGCTGCCCGGCTCGGCCTGAGCCCGTCCGTCGCCGTCGCGGTCGGCAACGTTGACTCGTTCGTGTCGGTCCCCGGGGTCGGTGTCCAACTTCCCGGCGTGTTTGTGATGGTCGTTGGGACGTCGATCTGCGATCTCGTCATCGACCGACGTGAGGTCCAGATGGCGGGGATCACCGGAGTCGTCGAGGACGGCATCTTGCCCGGATTCTTCGGCTACGAGGCGGGGCAGGCCGCCGTGGGTGACATGTTTGCGTGGTTCGGGGATCGTCTCATCGGCTTTCCCGACCGCCAGTCGGGCGAGAGTTGGTACACGACGCTCGAACGGGAGGCGGCAGCTCTCGCCCCTGGAGCGAGCGGGCTCGTGGCTCTCGATTGGTGGAATGGCAACCGGACGATTCTCGGCGACGCCGACCTTTCCGGGGTCATCGCCGGCCTCACGCTCGCGACATCGCCGGCCGAGGTCTACCGAACGCTCCTGGAGTCGGTGGCCTTCGGGACGCGGCGGATCGTCGAGAACTTCGTCGAGAACGGTATTGCCCTCACCGAGGTGGTCGCCTGTGGCGGGATCGCCGAGCGCAGCGCGCTCCTGATGCAGCTTCTCGCCGATGTCACCGGGCTGCCGGTGACGGTCCCCGGCTCGGGGCAAGTAACGGCCCGTGGGTCGGCACTGTTCGGTGCCGTCGCGGCCGGCTCGGAGAGAGGAGGTTTCGACGACATCGAGACAGCCGTCGTCACGCTCCGGCCGGAGGTTTCCCGCCGCTACGATCCCTCGCCGGCCCATCTGGCGACCTATGGCGAGGTTTACTCGGTCTTTCGCGCCCTGCACGACGCGTTCGGCGTGGAGCACGTCGAATGGCTCCACCACCTGAAGCAGATCCGCCGGGCCTCCTTGACGTCGCACGCTTGATCTCGTCGTAAGGATCTCCGGCGCGCCGATCATGGCCCGAACGGCCGCCAGGATTCTGGTGGCGCGGCACTAGAGTCTCACGGTGGCCGTGAAACAAGAGGCACGCGCCCGAGGATGCGGCACAGGGGAGGACCTGATGTTGGAGAAGCGGGCACCGCGCATCGGGATGCTGGGCATCATGCAAGAGCTCTACGACGAGATGATTCCGCGCATCACTGAGCACCAGGCGGAGTTCTCGCGGGAGCTCTGTGGCCAGCTCGCTCCTGCCGCTGAGGTCGTCTTCACGCGGCCGGCGCGGAACCGCGACGACATCGAGGAGATCGTGAGAGATCTTGTCGGTCGGGATCTCGACGGGATCATGATCGTCATGCTCACCTACGGGCCCGCGATGCGCACGCTGCGCGCTCTCGAGGAGAACCCTCTCCCGCTCTTGCTTGCGAACATTCAGCCCGAACCCATCGTCACTGCGTCCTGGACGATGGACGATCTCACGTACAACCAAGGCATCCACGGGGCCCAGGACCAGTCGAATGCGATGCTGCGCGCCGGATTGCCGTATTCGGTCATCACGGACGAGTGGCGTTCGCCGGAGTTCCTGGCGTCCTTCGAGTCCTGGGCGCGAGCCGCGCAGACGGTGACGAAGCTGCGGCGAACCAAGATTGCTCTGTTCGGCTACCCGATGAACGGTATGGAGGACGTCGTGTACGACGCGGCCGCGCTGCTTCGGAAGATCGGGCCGATGATCGTCAACGAGAACCTCGGGGACGTCTTCCAGCGGATGCAGTCCGTGAGCGCCGATTCCGTCGAAGCCGTTCGTCGGCAGCACTTGGCGCAGTTCGAGGTCGACCCGAAGCTCACACCCGAGAGTCACGAGTACGCGATCCGATTCGAGATCGCCCTGCGGGCGATCATGTCCGAGGGCGGCTACGACGGGCTCTCGGTCCATTTCGAACCTGTCGGTCGCGACGGCCGCTTCCAGCAGCTCCCCCTTCTCGCCGCATCGGACCTCATGGCCGACGGCTACGGATACGGAGCCGAAGGCGACACGAATGCCGCAGCGCTCGTCTGCGCAAGTCACACGCTTATCGGTGACGCCCACTTCAGCGAGATGTACGCGATGGACTACGAGCTCGACTCCGTGCTCATCAGCCATATGGGCGAGGGCAACTGGAAGGTCGCGCGTCACGACCGGCCGGTCCGCCTCATCGACCGTCCGCTCGGCATCGGTGGCCTCGGCAATCCGCCGACGACGGTGTTCTCCGCCGAGCCCGGTCCCGCGACGGTTGCCACGCTCATCGCTCTCGAAGGCGAGCACTATCGGCTCGCCGTCGCCCGCGGAGAGGTGCTCGACACGCCGGAGCTGCCCCTGGTCCAGATGCCGTACTTTCACTTCTGTCCGGCCTCGGGGATGCGTTCGTTCCTCACTTCCTGGTTGCGCCACGGCGGCACGCACCACTTCTGCTTGAACCTCGGCGAGCACGTCGAACGCTGGCGCAACGTCGCCGAGCTGCTCGACGTCGACTACGTCGAAATCTGATCGGCGCGCCGGAGATGAGAATCCGCGATGGCCTGCCGGAGGAGGTACTCGGCGCCAACCTGGCCTTGGTGAGGCACGGTCTGGTCACCTTGACATGGGGGAATGCGAGCGGGATCGACCGTGAGTCGGGCCTGGTCGCCATCAAGCCGAGCGGTGTTCCCTACGAGGAGATGGAGGTCCGGGACATCGTTGTCACGGACCTCGAGGGGCGGATCGTCGAAGGGACACGACGCCCCTCGACTGATCTCCCGACCCATCTGCTCCTCTACCGAGCCTTTCCCGAGATCGGTGGTGTCGTCCACACCCACTCGACCTGGGCGACGTCGTGGGCCCAGGCCCAGCGCGAGATCCCGATCTTCGGGACGACGCATGCCGACCTGTGCCCCGGGGCCGTGCCGATCGCCCGTCACCTCACCGATGACGAGGTGCGAGGCGCCTACGAGGAGAACACGGGGGTCGTGCTGCGCGAGGTGATCGGCGACCGCGGAATCGAGGAGGTTCCCTGTGCCCTCGTTCCCGGTCACGGACCGTTCACCTGGGGAAAGGACGCCGGGCACGCGGTCGAGCGGGCCGTCACGCTCGAAGCGGTGGCGCGCCTGGCCGTGCTCACCTTGGTGATCCGTCCCGAGGCACCGACGCTGGCGGCGGCCGTGGTGGAACGCCACTTCACGCGGAAGCACGGGCCTGGCGCCTACTACGGCCAACCCAGCTGAGACCAGGTGCTCGCTGGATCTGGCAGGTTGCCGGAGGGTCTCGGTCGCCAGCGCGTCGTTCGGATTCGGCTTGGCCGGAACGTCCTGCGACAGGGCACGCGTCAGCCGTGGATCGGACGAGGCCGTGGCCGGCCGCGACGTTTGTCGGGCCGGCGACTGCGGCGGAGGTCGTCGCCGTCGGGGGAGAAGGGCGCGTGAGGTTCGGCGGCGCGGGCCCTGAGGTCTCGTGTCTGCGACGGCCGTGGCTAGAGTTCGCCATGTGGGGATCGCAGGCCGGCCTCGAGGGATTTGGGATGTCCTCGCGGTCGTTGTCACGATTTCGTTATTGACTGCGAGCGCGCGGCCCGCTGATGCCACGGACGGCCACCAATATCGTGTGTCTCGTGAGACGAATTCTCCGAAGATCCTTTGGGTGAAACAGAGCGCGCGATCTCTGTCCTACCAGGGCGGAAGGGTGGTGGTCGCCGCACGCATTAGTGGCGCGGATATTTGCCGTTTGATTTCCGTCGGTCGGCCCGTTGTGGCGATCGAGATCTCGCGGTCCTGGGTGGATTGTTCGTCGGGTATATACCATCAATCTGTCGTTTTCGGGACGAATGCAAACCCGACTGGTGCGCAGCAAGCATTTCGTTTCTATGCCCGACGGGGCGCCGCCTCTGTTTGGTCCTCGGTCGCGGTCGCAATCGAGGGTGCTCCCGCGTTTGCGCACAGCAACAACTGGTCGGGCTACATCGTTCCGGCCAGCCGGATGCCGATCTTCAGCGTGAGCGGCCAATGGAACGTGCCGACGCTCAATTGTGGAGACACGCCTAATGCCGGGGCGTCGACGTGGGTTGGTATCGGAGGTGAAGGATGGGCGACGGGGGGTACGTCGGGGAGCTTGCTGCAGACCGGTATCGACACGAACTGCGTCAACGGGGCTCAACAAGATGACGGCTGGTGGGAGTTATGGCCCAGTAATCCCAACAGTGCCACCCACTTTACGGATTTGACGGTGTCCGCGGGGGATTCAATAAAGGCCGGGGTCTACCAGCTGGCCGACGGTTCCTGGGAGACAAGGATCGACGATCTGACGACGGGTGTATCTGGCTGGATGATCACCGGAAAATCGTGGGGTGTCGGTGCCGACAGCGCGCAGGCTTTCACTGTCCAGGGATTGACGACAGGTCTCAACTATCAGGGCGGCTATACGGCCGAATGGATCGTCGAAGACTACACCTCGAACGGAACCTATACGCCGTTCGTGAATTTTGGGACAATCGTGTTTTCCAACCCGCTCATCAACTTGCTAAGCGGGCCCTCCTATCGGCTGACGGCGAGCGACGGCTCGGAAATCGTGCAGCACGGCGTCGTCCTGGCGAGACCATCGCTGGCTACGAGCCGGGGCTTCTCGGTGACGTACACCGGGCCATAGCGGTCGTCGCGCCGCGACGACCGCGACGTCGCCATCCCGCGGCGGATCTCGGCCTTGCAGCGGCGCGGCGCGAGCGGGATAGACCCGCGGTCATGAGACTGAAGAGGCGTGCTGAGAGGTCGGGGGCGTAGTTATCCCGGTCGCGGGTCGCGGACGACCGAAGACCCCGCTCGTGCCGACTGGGGCGCAGCGCGCCCTCCTCGAGCGTGGGGCGAGACGGACAAGGCCAGCGCGACCCCTGGCGACGCGTTGCCGGATCATCCTCTCGGGGCCGAAGGGCTCGACAACAAGGCGATCACCGCCACTCCGGTCGAAGCGGTGATGACCAGGACCCGCGGAGAGCCGCCCGCGGGCGCGACGCGTTGGTCGACCCGCGCTCTGGCGAACGAGATCGGGATGAACCTGTCGGCGAGCGTGAGGGTCTGGAGGGCCTTGGGTTTGCAGCCCTAAGCCCGACGCCAGCCGACTCTCGGGCGACCCTCGGAGGGTCGAGGAGGCGCGCGCCATTCCGGGCGGAAAAACCGCGGTTCACCGCCTGGCACGGCGCGGTCGGCGCGGTCTTCTCGGGTTTTGCTGCCTGCGGGGCGTCGTGACGTGGAGCGCGATGCTACGGGAGAGCGGCGTCGATCGCGTCGTCGAGCCTGTCTTGGCCCTCCAGGAAGTCGAGGACGGTGTAGCGGGATCGGATCCGGTTCGCGAGCCGGAAGGTCGTCTTGATCGTCGCGCCGTCAAGACCGAGGAATCCCGGTTCTGACGGGATCTTCGCGGCCAGAAGCGCTTCAGTGATGGCGGGGAACAGGCGCATCGCCCCACCCACTTGCGCCTGTATCGTTTGCCACTGCGACGCGGTCGTCGGCCACGACGAGGCGTGATCAGTGGAGTACCGGCGCTTTTCCTCCAAGACGGCCTTCACTTCGGCCTCGTGGTTGGCGAACCACAAGCGGGAAGTGGCGTGGTCGTCGGCGACGGGGCGCGGTGAGATGAGCTGCGCGACGCCGCCGCCGAAGGCGTACCCCTGGAGGCTCATCGCGAAGTGGGTCGCGTAGCCCACCTGGAGCCCGTGAGGCGTGTGCGGTCGTCGGCCCGCGGACGCCAGGAGGTCCCAGAAGTGTGAGGCGTGGTGCTCGCAGCCGCTCGCTGGACGGGAGCTCCCGACCATCGCCATGGCGACCCCGGACTCGATGAGGCCGCGCAGCAGTTGCGCAACCGCCTGCGGCGACCGCTCGAGGATCGCGTCCACGTGCGCGGCGGCGTGCACGACTGGCTCCGTGACTCGTCGCTCGACCTCGGCGCAGAGCGGCTCGCCGTACAGCGCGTGCGCCGACAGCCAGTCGACGCGTGCCGTCGCCTTGCCGAGAAGATCGCCGAGGCCCGATCGCGCCATGTCCGGCGGGGCCGCGGCGACAGTCACCGGGTCGGCGAAGATCGCCGCAGGGGGTGCGGCGGGGACCGTCGTCTTCATGCCGCCGAACTCCATCGCCGCGATGCCGGAGGCGTATCCGTCCATCGAGGCGGCCGTCGGCACGCTCACGAATTCACGACCGTGGCGACTCGTGACGTAGCGGGTGAGGTCCGTGATCACCCCGGAACCGACCGCGACGAGCGAATCGGCGTCTGCACCGTCCAGCGCCTCCTCGAGGCGCGAGACGTTTGTCTTGTCAGCGAGAAGGCCTTGACGTTCGGGAAAACAGAATGATCTGACGCCGAGCTTCTCGCGCGACAGCTCTCTTACAACGCGCCATCCGACGGCCTCCTCGGTGTTCGCGTCCATGACCGCGAGAAGTCTCGACCAGCGGCGCGCCCGGGCATACGCGCCGAGTTGTTCGATCGCACTCTCGTCGATGACAGCAGCATCGATCGGGACGTGATGGATCGCCCCGCACTTGCAGCGATGGCGTCGAAGCGGTCCCAGGCGAGACGGGGTGGAAGAGGTACGGAACATGATCGCGATCTACCTTCTCACGCGACAGGGGTGTCAAGTCGCTTCCCGGACCACGACCTCCTCGGCCGGGGCGGTGCCGAAAGGCCGACCCGTGCGGGATCGAGCTGTGTCGGGATCGTGCCCGCTCTTTTCTCCCTCCCCGCAGAGGGAGCGGTGGCGCCGTCTCGCGCCGGGATGACTGGCGCGCCCAGGCCGTCCTACAGTCGGTGCCCGTGCACGGATCGGACGTTCGAGACTTCAGGCGAGTCTGCGGCGAAAGTCGCCTCGTCCGTGAACCGGGTTTGTAGCTGAAGGGGGAGCTATTGGCCGAGCCAGGCGTTCCGGGCGGTCCCCGCGCCGGTGTCGTGCCGCCGCTTTTCCCGACGATCCTGCCGTGGCGACACCGCTCGGTCGGCCCGGAACTGCTCGCCGGCCTTTTGCTCGCCGCCATCGCAATCCCCGAACAGATCGCGACGGCTCGGCTGGCGGGGATGCCGGCGACGGCGGGCCTCGCCGCCTTCATCGTCGGTTCGCTCGCCATCGCGGCCTTCGGCTCCACGGGCCCTTTGTCGGTGGGCGCCGACTCGACGATCGCGCCGGTCGTCGCCGCCAGCGTTTCGGCGATCGCCCTGACGTCGACGCCGACCTATCGGGCGGACGTCTCGTTGCTCGCGTTGCTCGTCGGGCTGATCGTCCTCGTCGTCGGGCTTCTGCGGATGGCCTGGATCGCCGACATCCTGTCCGCCCCGGTCGTCACGGGTTTCCTCGCTGGCGTGGGTATCGCCATCGTCCTGCGCCAGATCCCGGTCGTGCTCGGCATCGCGCCCTCGACCGGCCACGGACCGGTCGAGACGACATGGCTCACGCTGCGGTCGATCGGCCAGACGAACGGCTGGACGGTCGCGATCGCCGGCTTCGTCATCGTCGGCGTCGGCGTTGCCGAGCGGCTGAGCCGGCGGTTCCCGGGAGCGATCATCGCCCTCGTCGTCAGCGCGGTCGCGGTCGCGGTGTTCCACTTGAAAGGACACGGGGTCGCCGTGCTCGGTTTCGTCCCCTCGGGACTGCCGCACATCGCGGTGCCCGCTTCGAGCTTCTCGGCGCTGCGTTCGCTCCTCCTGCCGGCCCTCGCCATCGCGCTCGTGGTACTCGCCCAATCGGCCGCGACGGTGCGGGGTCTCGGCGGCTCGAGTTCCGATGAGGCCGGTTTCAACCGCGATCTCGTGGGGATCGGGGCCGGATCGCTGCTCGCGGGGTTCGTCGGTTCGTTCGCACTCGACGCCAGCCCGCCGCGCACGGAGATCGTGGCTGACGCCCGCGGCCGGACCCAGCTCGCCGGGCTGAGCGCCGCGGCGATTGTCCTCGTGCTCGTCGCCTTCGCCGCGTCGTGGCTCGACGACGTCCCGCACGCCACGCTCGGCGCGATCCTGGCTCTGATCGGCGTGCGACTCGTCCGGGTGCCGGAGCTGCGCGCCATCTTCCGTTTCGACCGGGTCGAATTCGGCCTCGCCTTCGTGACGATGCTCGTCGTCGCCCTCGTCGACGTGAAGATCGGGATGGGCCTCGCCGTCACGCTCGCCGTCCTCGACCGCACCCGCCGCACGGCGCGCCCGCGCGACGCCGTACTTGGCCACCTCCCGAGCACCTCGAGCTGGGTGGTCGCCGGTTCTGGCAACGTGGTCGAACAGCTTCCGGGGGTCGTCGTCTACATGCTCGAAGCACCGTTGTGGTTCGCCAATGTCGACCACGTCGCGACGAGGATTCGGCAACTCGCCGCTCCGGGTACGGGCGTCGACTCGTTCGTGCTCGACGCCGCGGCGATCTCGGACGTCGACTACACGGCGGGTCGTCAGCTCACCGGGGTCGCACGCGAGCTCGTCGGTGCGAATGTGCGCGTCAGCGTCGCGCGGGCCTCGACGGTCGTCGCGCAAGAGCTCGCGCGGATCGGGTTTCTCGCTGTGATCGGGGAGTCGAGCCTCTATCCGACGGTCGACGCCGCGGTCCAAGCGCTCATCGCGGCGCGCCCGGAGGCGGGCTCGACCGGGCCGGTGTCGTCCTAAGGTTGTCCAGCCGCCCGCGTGCTGCGGCGGCAGCGATCCGGGCGAGACTGGAACTGCGATGATCAACGTCTTTTTGCTCGACGACCATGAGGTGGTCCGAGCCGGTCTGCGGGATCTTCTCGAAGGAGCCGGGGAGAACATCGCCGTCGTCGGCGAGGCCTCGAACGCGGAGGAGGCCCTCGCCCGCATCGCCGCGGTCCGTGCCGACGTGGCGATCCTCGACGTCCGGCTCGGCGAGGGGGAGACCGACGGTGTCGCCGTCTGCCGGGAGATCCGCGCGGCGCACCCCGAGGTCGCCTGTCTCATGCTCACCTCGTTCGCCGACGACGAGGCCTTGTTCGCGGCGATCATGGCCGGTGCCGCCGGTTATCTCCTGAAAGAAGTGCGCGGGCGCGACATCGTCGGCAGCGTGAAGCGGGCGGCGCGGGGAGAATCCCTTCTCGATCCCCTCCTCACCCAGAAGCTTCTCGATCGGATGAGAACCGGCGGTCCCGGTGACGAGCGCGTCGCCCGCCTGACGGCGCGGGAGCGACGCGTTCTCGATCTCGTCGCCGAGGGCAAGACGAACCGGGAGATCGGTGCGGAGCTGTACCTCGCGGAAAAGACCGTGAAGAACTACGTCTCGAACATCCTCTCCAAGTTGGGGATGCAGCGACGAACCGAGGCCGCGGTCTTTGCCGCTCGGCTCGCGGACAAAGAGCACCGGCTGCTCTAGCCGCCCGGTCTCCCCTCGGTGCCCTGCGGCGCGGGTCCGATCGGACCTCTGGTGGGCAAGGACCGGCCGAAGGCGGTCCAGCGGTCCTTCAAGGTGGCGACGTCCTTTTTCAGGCCCTTGAGCGATTTCGCCGCGGCGAGGCGTTCGGTGACGACGAGTTGGCCGGCGACGAAGGCGCACTCGAAACGTTCCCCGGCGGCTTGCGTGAGGAAAGCGACGGCGGCGAGGGCGTCCCGATGGTCGCCGAGCCGATCCTGGACAGCCGTCGCCGCGCTGGCAAGTTCCTGGGCGGTCTGGCCAAACACCCGGGACGCCAGCTCGGCGGCGTAGCGGAGCTCCTTGGACCGGATGCGAAGGGCGTGCAGGTTCGCCTCGGTCGGTGCTCGCCGTGACTCACGCGCCGCCGCCCGGACGTTGCGCCACGGACGGCGGAGAAACGGTCCGAGGGCAGCTCGCGTCTCCTCGCCCGCCCGCGCGGTCACCGGCATTTGTGCCGAGACGAGCTGGTCGATGTGGTTGAGGACCGTCCCGTAGCGAGGGAACACCCGTGCGCTCGCCAGGCGGAAGGTCACGTCGCTGCGCTGCAGCGCGACCGCGGAGAAGAGGCTCTCCAGGGCGAGCGGGTCGGCGCCAGGTTCGGTGTGCAAGGTGATCCGCAGCGCGAGGACGTCGAGGTTGCGGACCTCGCCGAGGAGCTGGGAGAACCAGCCGATGTCGGCACGCGCCGTGCTCGCCCACTCCGGCTGGAAAAGGGCGCGGAAAGTGCGGAGCAACGATCGGATCCGACGCAGTGCGACCCGTGACGCGTGGAGATCCTCGGCGTCGCGGCTGTCGGTGCCCTGACCGCTGTCGTGCGCGAGGAACGACTCTGCAGCGTGCCGCAACGCCCCGGCGACAAGGTCTCCGACGTGCTCCTCGACGGGTGTCGGGGGCAGGGCCACGTCCGGAACGAGGAAGACGTTGTCCGACGGTTCACTGGTGAGGTAGGGATCGAACACTCGCGACGATCGTAGGCGGGCCCGGGTGCTCCGTACCGGGTGCGGCGTCGGGCGCGGCCAAACGCACAACAAACGACGTCCCGGCTCTCACACTCCTCTCACGGATTCTCCGAACCTTTCTGATAGCCGCGCCGCACCATGTGGTCGTTCCTCTCGCTTCCACATTCTCGACAAGGAGTACACGATGAAATACCGCTACTTCGCACCAACAGTTGTTGGCGCCGCGCTGCTGGCTGTGGTGTCATTCGGCTTCATCCCGGCGGCTTCGGCCGATACGACCACGACGACCACCACGACGAACCCGGCCTCGTTCTCGCAGTTGCAGGCGAAGATCGAGTCCCAGCTCGCCGCTCGTCAGACCCAGCTCGCGAAGCTCACGACCGAGGTCTCGAGCTCCACGACGCTGACGTCATCGGACGCCGCCGCCTTGCAGTCCAGCCTGTCGACAGAGACATCGAACATCAACGGGCTCATCGCGAAGGTCCCGAACGACACGACACTCTCCGAGTTGCGTTCTGACCAACAGGCGATGTTCCAGGACAACCGGGTCTTCGCCGTCATGAGCCCGCAAGTGAACCTGACGATCGCAGCCGACACGGTCAACGCGAACGCCGGGAAGATTCTCGCCGATGACCCCGCGATCGAAGCGGCGTTGACCGCGCGCCAGACTGACGCGGGCTACGCCCGGGCCGAGGCGCTGCTCGCGTACTCCACCGCCAAGGCGAACGTCGCCGAAACCGCGATGGGCGGCGTGTCGGCCGACGTGCTGGCGCAGACTCCCGCCGGATGGCCCGGCAACGAGCATGTCTTCGTCCAGGCGAGGGTCGAGATCCTGCGCGGACGCATCGATCTCGTCTACTCGCGAGCCGATCTCCGGCTCGTGGAGCGCTGGATCAATGAGCACCCGGCCGGGGCGTAGGTCTCGACCCGGCGCAACCGGCGGTTCGGCGGATCGGCCGGTGGCGCCTCGGATGCCACGGCTCCCGTCGGTCGCCGGCAGCTGGGCCGCCCGGCCGGTGGCACGCGATTCCTGAACCGGACAGCAGGACTGGGCCAGACCTCCCGTCGTCCTGGTCCTGCTGGCGCGTCCGGTCCGCGACCCCCAAACGCCCGGCGCCGCGCCTCAGGTCCCGGCGTGCCCGAACCGGAGGTCTCGGGGATGGGTGTGCCGCCGGCAAGGACGAGGTTGTCGCCCGCGATGAAGGCATCGGGAGGCGGGCGGACAAATCCACAAGTGCAGTGCCAGGACGCGCCCGTCGCGGCGGGCGAGCCGCGCTCGAAGCTGATACGTGCGTCGCACAACGGACGGTGGCAGGCGTCGTCATGCCAGAGTGAACCGGCCGCGACCCATACGACGTGCCGGGCTCGGCCGGCGGCGGAGGTGACGAGCGGGTCGTCGGCGTTCGCCACAACGACCGCGTCGCTGTTCTTCGTGTCTGGCGCCAGCGCGCCGCGACCATCCGGACCTCGCTCATCTGGTCGAGTTGGTCGCGCGAGAGTTTGCGGAGAACGATCACCGCCGGGTCGAGAACGTGCGCCGCGATTTCCAGGTAGCGCTCGTCGACCTCGAGGACGGCGGGCGCCCCGGCGGGGGAATGGGCGAGCGCGTTCACGAGGCCGGCCGGCATGTTCACGCCGAAACCGGAGAAAGCGACCGCCCCTGGCGC
>Ga0187771_10000107_pt1 | contig 40246 bp, 36 predicted proteins | sample 0116_SJ02_MP15_1_FD_133139 | JGI IMG/M metagenome (GOLD analysis project Ga0187771, IMG submission 133139) | Tropical peat soil microbial communities from peatlands in Department of Meta, Colombia - 0116_SJ02_MP15_10_MG | ecosystem: Environmental > Terrestrial > Soil > Wetlands > Peat | place...
CGAAGCTCTCGCCGCCACTGGACGCACCGTGATCGGCCCCACCGTCAAGGACGGCGCGATCGTCTACGACGAGATCCGTGCGGTTGCCGATCTCCCCGAGGGCTGGGGCGACGAGCAGGCGCCTGGCGAGTACCGGCTCCGCCGCCGCGACGATGACGCTCTCTTCAGCTACGCGGTGGGCCCCGACTCCTGGAAGCGCCTGCTGTTTCCGGCGTTCGCCGTGGCCTTCAGGGCTCATGTCGACGGTGACCGGCTGGTTGCTGAGCCCTCCGCTGAGGTTCCGAGGTACGCCTTCCTCGGGGTCCGTGCCTGCGAGCTGGCGGGGATCGCGGTCCAGGATCGCGTTCTCGTCCACACCCGGTATCCGGACCGTGACTATGCGGCGCGGCGCGAGGACCTGCTGCTCGTTGCAGTGAACTGCGCAGCTCCGTCCGGCGCCTGCTTCTGCACCTCCATGGGGACCGGCCCTCGGGCGATCTCCGGCTATGACCTGGCGCTGACGGAGCTGCTCGACCAGCGCGGGCACCGCTTCCTGGTCGAGGTGGGCACCCAGCGCGGCGCCGCCATCGTGGCCAACTTGCCCTCCCATCCCGGCGGCCCCGATGACCTCGGGGCCGCCGCATATACCTGGACGGCCGCAGCCGCCGCGATCCGCCGCTCGATGGACACCAGCGAGCTTCCCAACCTGCTCCGCCGCAACCTCGAGCATCCTCGGTATGACGACGTGGCAGCTCGCTGTCTCACCTGCGGCAACTGCACCATGGTGTGCCCGACCTGCTTCTGCGTGGACTTCCCGGAGGCGGCCAGCCTCGAGACCGGCCACGCGGAGCGAGACCGGACCTGGGCGTCCTGCTTTAGCGTCGACCACAGCCAGCTTCATGGCGGTTCGGTGCGACGCAGCTCACGCTCTCGATACCGCCAGTGGATCAATCACAAGCTCTCCACCTGGCACGACCAGTTCGGCACCAGCGGGTGCGTTGGCTGTGGACGCTGCATCACCTGGTGCCCGGTGGGCATCGACATCACCGAGGAGGTGGCGGCGATCCGCGCCACCGACGGCAGAACCTCCTCTCGGATCGCGGGGGCCTCATGAAGACGATCGCCGAACTGATCGCGGAGCACGCCTTCTTCGAGGGCCTGGCGGAGTCCGAGTTGACCTTCCTAGCCGGATGCGCGAAGAACGTCCACTTCGACGCCGGCACCCGCATCCTCGCCGAGGGCGACGAGGCTAACACCTTCTACGTGATCCGGACCGGCAAGGTGGCGCTCGGCTACTTCCAGCCCGAGCGGGGCAACGTGGTCATCGAGACCCTGCGGGGTGGTGACGTGCTCGGCTGGTCGTGGCTCTTCGAGCCCTACCGCTGGCATTTCGACGCTGATGCCGCGGAGCCGGTCTCGGCCATGGCCTTCGACGGCGCCTGCCTGCGCAGCAAGTGCGAGACCGATCCGCGGCTCTGCTACCAGATGACCCAGCGCTTCGCCAAGGTGATGATGGAGCGGCTCCAGGCCACCCGCCTGCGGCTGCTGGACATCTATGGTCCTCCTGGCAGCCGCTGACCCCACCGTCGAGGTCATGACACCGGTTCTCTACCGCGTGTTGTCCCGCGCTCGAGAGACCGCCGACACCGTGACTCTCGAGCTGGAGCCGGTTGGAGAAGCCCTGGCCGTCCCGGCGCCCGGGCAGTTCAACATGATGTACTCGCTGGGAGTGGGCGAGGTGCCGATCTCGGTGAGCGGCTGGTCCGGCGACGGCCGCATCCTCCACACGGTGCGAGCCGTGGGCGCGATAAGCGAGGCTCTGTGCGGGCTCCAGCCCGGGGGCTTGGTCGGCCTGCGGGGACCGTTCGGCACCACCTGGGGCGCCGAGAAGGCGGTGGGCGGCGACGTCGTGGTGGTGGCGGGCGGCATCGGCCTGGCCCCGTTGCGCCCGGCGGTGAATGAGCTGATCGTCCACCGTGACCGCTACCGGCGGGCGGCCCTGCTGGTGGGAGCGCGCAGCCCCGAGGAGATCATCTTCACCGAGGAGCTGGCCGGCTGGCGCTCGGACGCCGTGATCGAGGTTATGGTGACCGTCGACGCCGCCACCACCGAATGGAAGGGCGACGTGGGCGTGGTCACGACTCTCTTCGATCGGCTCAGCCTCGATCCGGAGGTGACCACGGCCCTGGTGTGCGGTCCCGAGATCATGATGAGGTTCGCGGCCGCCGGGCTGATGGCCCGAGGGGTGTCCGCGGAGCGGGTGATCGTCTCCATGGAACGCAGCATGCAATGCGGCATCGGTCGCTGCGGCCACTGCCAGCTCGGCCCCTACTTCATCTGCACCGACGGGCCTGTCTTCCCCTGGTCGGAGATGGCTCCGCTGCTGGCTCGGAGGGAGCTCTGATGGCCGCGCGCCCCACCCTGGCGGTCTGGAAGTTCGCCTCCTGCGACGGATGCCAGCTCTCCCTCATCAACCTCGAAGATGAGCTGCTCCAGGTCGCCGGCGCGGTCCAGATCTCGTACTTCCTGGAGGCCAGCTCGGCAACCGCCCCGGGCCCCTATGACGTTTCCATCGTGGAGGGCTCGGTCACCACCGCGCACGACCGGGACCGCCTCCTCGAGGTGCGCAAGATGTCCCGCAAGCTGGTGGCGATCGGGGCGTGCGCGACCGCGGGAGGGATCCAGGCACTTCGCAACTTCGCCGACGTGCGCGAGTTCACGTCGGTCGTCTACGCTCATCCCGAGTACATCTCGACGCTGGACAAGTCGACTCCCATCTCGGAGCACGTCGCCGTCGACTTCGAGCTGCGCGGTTGTCCGGTGGACAAGGGCCAGCTGGTCGAGGTGCTCAGCGCCCTGCTGAGCGGACGCCGGCCGAATCTGCCCACCTACAGCGTCTGCATCGAGTGCAAGCGGCGCGGCAACGTCTGCGTGATGGTGGCCCATGGCACCCCCTGCCTCGGTCCGGTGACCCAGGCGGGCTGTGGCGCCATCTGCCCCTCGGTCAATCGGGGCTGCTTCGGCTGCTTCGGACCCATGGAAAGCCCCAACGCCGCGGCCGTCGCCGGGGTCCTGCGGTCCACCGGGATGTCCCGCCTGGACCTGATCAGGTTCTTCCGGACTTTCAACGCCGGGGCCCCCGCCTTCGAGGCCGCGAGCCGCCTCGAGGAGGAGCGCGACGGCAGCGCCGTGGAGGTGTCGGCGTGACCCACAAGGAGCGCGACCTGACCGTCAGCAGCCTGGCTCGGGTCGAGGGCGAGGGGGCCATGCACGTGGTGATCGACGGCACCACCGTCACCGACGTGCATGTTCAGATCTACGAGCCTCCCCGCTTCTTCGAGGCCTTCCTGCGCGGCCGCAAGTACACCGAGCCTCCCGACATCACCGCGCGAATCTGTGGCATCTGCCCGGTCGCCTACCAGATGAGTGCCTGCCAGGCCATCGAGGATGCCTGCGGAGTGGAGGTGGATGAGCCGATCCGGGCCCTGCGGCGGCTCCTCTACTGCGGGGAGTGGATCGAGAGCCACGCCCTCCACATCTACCTTCTCCACACCCCCGACTTTCTGGGGGTGGACAGCGCGCTGGACCTGGCCCGCGACCACAAGGATGTGGTCGAACGTGCCCTCCAGCTCAAGAAGCTCGGCAACGACATCCTCACCGCGGTCGGCGGTCGTTCGGTGCACCCGGTCAACGTCCGGGTGGGCGGCTTCTATCGCGCTCCCACGCGTCGCGAGCTGCAGGCCCTGAGCGAGCGGCTGAAGTGGGCGCGCGACGCCTCCCTCGAGACCGTGCGCCTGGTCTCCGGCTTTCACTTCCCGGATCTGGAGGTGAAGCACGAGCTGGTTGCCCTCAAGCACCCGCGCGACTATGCGATCACCGAGGGCCGGCTGGCCTCCGACCGCGGCCTGGACATCCCCGTCTCCGAGTTCCGTGAGCGCTTCGTCGAGGAGCACGTCGCCCGCTCCAACGCCCTGCACGGCCAGCGTGCCGACGGCGGCCGGTACCTGGTCGGTCCCCTGGCCCGCTACACCCTCAATTACGAGCAGCTGCCCCAGGTCGCCCGCGACGCCGCCACCGAGGTCGGGCTGGGCAAGGAGTGCCGGAATCCCTTCCGGAGCATCGTGGTCAGGGCGGTCGAGATGCTCGCCACCTGCGACGAGGCGATCCGGCTGATCGACGAGTACGAGGAGCCGGAGCGCCCTGCGGTCCCGGTCGAGCCCCGAGCCGGGGTCGGGCACGGGGCTACCGAGGCTCCCCGCGGCCTTCTCTACCATCGCTACGAGCTGGATGCCGACGGCGTCATCCAGGATGCGGTCATCGTGCCCCCGACGGCGCAGAACATGGGCGCCATGGAGGACGACCTGCGCCGCGTCGTCGAGGCCAACGTAACCCTGCGGGACAGCGCGCTGCAGCACCTCTGCGAGCAGTCGATCCGCAACTTCGACCCCTGCATCTCGTGCGCCACCCACTTCCTCGACCTGAGGGTGGAGCGGCGTTGACCGCGGCACTCGGGGGGGCCGGCCGCCCGCCCCGGGTGGTCGTGGTCGGGGTCGGCAACGAGATGCGGCGCGACGACGGCGCCGGTTTCGCCGCCGTGGAGCGTGCCGCCCCACGGCTGCCCGCCGAGGCCGAGGTGAGCCGCTGCGCCGGCGACGTCACCCGCCTTCTCGACGCCTGGGACGGCGCCGACTTTGCGATCGTCGTCGACGCCGCCCGATGGCCAGGCGCCAGCCCCGGCGAGGTCACCTGGCTCTCTGACCTGGGCGCCGATTCAGCAGCGCTGGCGACCTGGGGCGACGCCCTGGGAACGCACGGGCTCGGGGTGGCAGAGGTGGTCCGGCTCGGCCGCGCTCTGGGGCGGCTTCCCGGACGGCTCGACCTGGCAGCCATCGCCCTCGCCGATGCCGCTCAGGGGGAGGGCTTCTCCGACGAGGTGGAGCGGGCCGTGGACCGGGCCGCCGAGCTCGTGGCCGAGGGCGTCCGCGCCTTCCTCGAGGCGCACCCGGTCTGAGCCGGGCTCCACGGTGCCGCCTGCGGCACCGGCACGCTGCCGGACCGCACCCATTTGCCGCCATCGCTCCTCCGCGCCGGAACCACGGTCTCCTGGGCCACTGGCCAGGAGCCACAGGGACCCCACCAGCGGGGTGACGGACGGCCCTTGCGGGCGGGTTGCCGTGGGCTAGCGTGGGATCGGAAACGCACGGCTGACGGGGGCCACGCACCCGCCGGCGCGGTGCGCCCCGAAGTCCCCTGCGCACAGAGGAGGTGCGAGATGGATCACAAGGGGATGGTCGTCACCGCCTTCGTGGGCGGCTCGACCCCGCGAGAGGGTGAGGGATCGGCAGCTGACCATGACCTGCAGAAGGGTCGGGTGGTCCGGGAGGTGATGACCTCACCTGTGATCACCGTCCCCCCCAACGCGCCGGTCAAGGCAGTCGCCGAGGTTCTGCTGAGCAACCGGATCAGCGCCGTCCCGGTCGTCGGCTCCGACGGCCGGGTTCTCGGTGTGGTCTCGGAGGCCGATCTCCTGATCAAGGAGCTGGCCATGGGGAGCGGCGCCCATCTGCCCTGGTTCGAGGGGAGCCACGCGCACGAGATCAGGCGCCGTCGCGAGGCGCTCACCGCCGAGGGGCTGATGAGCGCCCCGGCGATCAGCGTCCACCCCGACACCCCCCTCCGCCAGGCGGCCCGGACCATGTGCGAGAAGGGCATCAATCGGGTTCTGGTGATGGCCGGTGGCTGGCTGGTGGGGATGGTCAGCCGCGCCGACGTGCTCCGCATCTACCTCCTGGCTGATGAGCAGCTGCGCCGGCAGGCCGAGCGCCTGCTGAGCGGGACCCTGGGGTCGGGTGCCGCCGGGATCGAGGTGACGGTGCGGGAGGGCGTGGCGGTGGTCGCCGGAGCGGTTGCAACCCACAGCGACGCTGGGCTGGTGGAACGCCTCCTGGCCCGGCTGGAAGGGGTCGTGGCGGTGGAGAACCACCTCAGCTGGCGGTTTGATGACAAGCTCGACGCCGAGATCAGGCGCGCCGCTCACCTCTGACCGCCCGCCCCGCGAGCGGCTTTGCGTGCCGGGCAGCCGCCGGTTGCTGCCACGCGGCCTGTCCGGCGGAGCCTCACTCCGGGCGACCCCTCGCCCGGGCGGCGGCCAGGACCGCGACCACCCAGGCGGTCGGCAAGGCCGAGCCAATCGCTCCATGAGCTGGGCCCGCCGAGCGTCGCGCACCGCAGCAGGGTGATCCCGCAGCTGGACGCCAGCAGGCGGAGGCCCGAGGTCGCCCATGCCGAGGGCTGGGCCACCGGGACCAGGCTGGCGAAGCGGATGCCCATCATCACCGGGTTGCCGAAGAGCCCGGCTCAGACCCTCTCGCGGCGAAAGCAGACGGATCAGGGCACCCGTCGTTGGCCCGGATGCCGCCGCGGAAGATCTTGGTGAGGCTGACGACCCGGAGCCGACCCCTACCCCTTCTCGGCGATGAGCTGAGCTCGAGCCTTGCCCAGGGCGGCCCGGTCGGCTGGGGCGAGCTCGGGGAAGTGGGGATCGATGCCGGCAAGGGCGTCGACGACGACGGCGGCCACCGCCACTCGGGCGAACCACTTGTGGTCGGCGGGAACCACGTGCCATGGGGCCCAGTCGGTGCTGGTGCTGCTCAGCGCCTCGGAGTAGGCGTGCTGGTACTCGTCCCAGTGGTCGCGCTCGGCCAGGTCGGCGGCCGAGAACTTCCAATTCTTCTCGGGATCGTCGATCCGGGCCATGAGGCGCTTGCGCTGCTCCTCCCGGGAGACGTTCAGGAAGATCTTGACGACGTGGATGCCGTTCTCCACGAGATGGCGTTCCCAGTCGTTGATCTCCCGGAAGCGCTGATCCCAGACGCCCTTGCCCTTGGCCTTCTCGCTCAGGTGCTGGCGGGCCAGGTTCTCGGGGTGCACCCGGACCACCAGCACCTCCTCGTAGTGAGATCGATTGAATATCCCGATCACTCCCCGGGGCGGCAGGTCCCGGGTGTACCGCCACAGGAAGTCGTGGTTGAGCTCATCGGCTGAAGGCACCTTGAAGCTGCGCACCCAGACTCCCTGCGGATTCACGCCGCTCATGACGTGCTTGACAGCGCCGTCCTTGCCAGCCGCGTCGAGCGCCTGGAGGACGACCAGGAGACCGTAGGTGTCCTGGGCCGCCAGGCGTGCCTGGTAGGCGCTGAGCAGCTGCACCCCCGCCTCGAGGGCGGTGGCCGCGTCCGCTTCGTGGACAAATCCGGCGGTGTGCCCGGGATCGAAGCCGTGGGGCAGCTTGACCCGGGTCTCGGGCGGGACCCGCAGGGTGCGGGCCAGGTGGCGGAGCGCGGCCAGGTGCTCGTCGGTCATCGGGTGTCCTCCGGCTGGGGGCTGCATGCCTATCCGTCAGGCCACCCGGCCAGCGCGTCGAGGTGGCGGGCGCGCGCCTCGTCGGCGAGGAAGGCAGCGCGGAAGGACGCCTCCGCCATGGTGCGGAGCTGCGGATCGGTCATTCCCAGGACGGCCTGCAGCAGCCCGTAGTTGTCGTCGATGTAGCCACCGAAGTAGGCGGGGTCGTCGGAGTTCACGGTCACCGCAAGGCCCGCCTCGATCATCCGGGGAAGCGGGTGCCGGGCCAGCTCGGTGACCACGCCGAGGCGGAGGTTGGAGAGCGGGCAGACGGTCAGCGGCGTCTGCTCATCACGCAGCCGGGCGACCAGCGCCGCGTCCTCGACGCAGCGGACCCCGTGGTCGATCCGGGAGACGCGGAGCCGGTCCAGCGAATCCCAGATGTAGCTGGGCGGCCCCTCCTCGCCGGCGTGGGCGACGCAGCGGAAGCCCTCGGCGCGGGCTCGATCGAAGACGTCGCTGAACGCAGCCGGGGGATGGCCGACCTCGGCGCCGTCCAAGCCCACCGCGATGATCCGATCACGAAACGGGAGCGCCGCCTCCAGGCTGGCCATCGCGGCGGCCGGCCCCCGCTCGCGCAGGAAGCACATGATCAGCGCTGTCGAGATCCCGTGGGTCTGCTCGCTGCTGCCGAGCACCGACCACAGCCCGTCGATGACCCGAGCCAATCCGATCCCTCGCTCGGCGTGAGCCTGGGGGTCGAAGAAGATCTCGGCGTGGCGCACCCCCTGGGCGCTGGCCCGCTCCAGGTACTCGGATGCCAGGTCGGCGAAGTCCTGCTCCGTGCACAGCACGGCCATGGTCGCGTAGTAGAGGTCGAGGAAGGACTGCAGGCTGCTGAACTCATAGGCGCGCCGCAAGTCCTTCGCGTCCTGGTAGGGAAGGCTGATCCCGTTGCGACCGGCGAGCAGCAGCGCCAGCTCCGCCTCCAGGGTGCCCTCGATGTGGACGTGGAGCTCCGCTTTGGGGATCGGCGGTCTCCCGGCCCTCGGTGGATCTGCCCCGGCCGCCCCGACGCTGCCGTGGGAGATCTCCGCTCTCGCTGTCGGAGAGGGTCCAGGGTCGGCCACGCCCGCGATTATGGGATGGCCGGGGCCCGGTCAGCCCTGGTCATCGGTGAACCGCGTCAGCGGGCGGATCCACCCGGCGTGCTGGGGAGGGCCGCGCCGCCGAGCACCTGCCGGACCCCCCGGGCGATCTCCAGATCCTCCCGGGCCTGGACCACGAAGGACCGCACCGACGCGCCGGGCGCTCCGATCTCGGCGTCTGGGGAGACCGCCTGGTTGGCCCCCGGATCGAGGCCGATCCCCAGGAAACCCAACCCGTCGGCGGCACGGCGGCGGATCTCGGGAGCGTGCTCCCCGACCCCACCGGTGAAGGTGAGCGCGTCCAGACCGCTCATCGCCGCGGTCATGGCGGCGATCCCGGCGCGCAGCCGGTGGACGTACACGGAGACGGCGAGCCCGGCGTCGGCGTCACCGTCGGCCTCGGCCTGGAGGATGCCGCTCATGTCGGACCGGCCGGTGAGACCGAGAAGGCCGGAGCGGTGCTCGAGGGTGGTGGCGAGCTCGGTTGGGGGCATCCCGACGTGCTCCTCCAGCCAGAGGAGAAGCCCGGGGTCGACGCTTCCCGAGCGGGTCGCCATCACCAGACCCTCCAGCGGCGTGAAGCCCATCGTGGTGTCCACGGAGGTCCCCCCCCGCACCGCGGCCAGCGAGGCCCCGGCTCCGAGGTGGCAGGTCACGATCTGGAGGTCGCTGAGCGAACGCCCCGCCAGCTCGGCGGTCCGGCGCGCGGCGTAGGCGTGGGAAAGCCCGTGGAACCCGAAGCGGCGCAGCTCCCAGCGCTTCCGCCACGGTGCCGGCAGCGCGTAGGTGCTGGCGGCCGGCGGGATGCCGGCGTGAAAGGCGGTGTCGAAGCAGGCCACCGCCGGCACGTTGGGGAGCATCCGGCCGACCAGCTCCAGCCCGCGCAGCGACTTCGGCTGGTGGAGCGGGGCGAGGTCGGTGAGCGCCTCCAGGCGGCGCAGCACCTGAGCATCGACCAGCACCGGCTCGGTGAACTCGGTTCCGCCGTGGACGATGCGGTGACCCACCGCGTCCACCGGCCGGCTCTGAGCGACCGCTTCCCGCAAGGCGGCGTCGTCGAGGCGCCCCGCCGGCGCCGGGATGTTCTCGGCCAGCAGCACCTGGTCGCCGTCGTCCAGCACCGTCAGCTTGAGGCTGCTGGAGCCGGCGTTGACGATCAGGATCCTCATGCGGGGGGCTTGCCCCCCGCATGCCCCCCCGAGCGGCTGCGACGCGAGCTGCCTCGGGACGCACCATTCAGCGACCGCCTGCACGGCGAGGCCGCGCCACTCAGCGAGCGGCTGTGCCGCGAGCTGACCGCCCCGCCAGGGGCGGCATTCCGGCCCTGCTTCGAGAGCTGACCTGTCTGTTCAGCGGAGATCGTCGGAACCATTCCTAGCCTGACCAGGACCAGTTGCGGATGTCGGGCGGATCCTCGCCGTCCGCGCGGGTGTAGGCACGGCAGCGCACCCGCTCGTCGGCCATCCGCTGGCGCAGGGTGGCAGCGTGCGACTGGAGTCCGGGAACCCGGTCGATCACGTCCATGACCAGGTGAAAGCGGTCCAGGTCGTTGAGCATCACCATGTCGAAGGGGGTGGTCGTGGTGCCCTCCTCCTTGTAGCCGCGGACGTGGAAGTTGGCGTGGTTCCTGCGGCGGTAGGTCAGCCGGTGCACCAGCCAGGGATAACCGTGGTAGGCGAAGACGACGGGGCGGTCGTCGGTGAAGAGGATGTCGAACTCTCGATCCGAGAGGCCGTGGGGATGCTCGGTGTCGGGCTGCAGGCGCATCAGGTCGACGACGTTGATCACCCGGATCCGGAGCGCGGGCAGCTCCCGCCGGAGGATGTCGACGGCGGCGAGGGTCTCCAGGGTCGGGACGTCGCCGCAGCAGCCCATGACCACGTCGGGGTCTCCCTGGTCGTTGCTCGCCCATTCCCAGATGCCGATGCCCCGGGTGCAATGCAGGACGGCCTCCTCGGGCCCCAGGAAGTTCAGCGAGGGTTGCTTGCCGGCCACGATCACGTTGACGTAGTGACGGCTGCGCAGGCAGTGATCGGCCACCGAGAGCAGGCAGTTGGCGTCAGGGGGCAGGTACACGCGGATGATCTCCGCCTTCTTGTTGACCACGTGGTCGATGAAGCCGGGATCCTGGTGAGAGAAGCCGTTGTGGTCCTGGCGCCAGACGTGCGAGGAGAGCACGTAGTTGAGGGAGGCGAGGGGTCGCCGCCAGGGGATGCCGCGGGTGACCTTGAGCCACTTGGCGTGCTGGTTGAACATCGAGTCGATGATGTGGATGAAGGCCTCGTAGCAGTTGAACAGCCCGTGCCGCCCGGTGAGCAGGTAGCCCTCCAACCACCCCTGGCACTGGTGCTCGGAGAGCACCTCCATGACCCGCCCCTCGGGGGCGAGGTGGTCGTCGGTGGGCAGGCGCTCGGCATCCCACTGCCGATCGGTCACCTCGAAGACGGCCTGGAGGCGGTTCGAGGCGGTCTCGTCGGGCCCGAAGATGCGGAACTGCTGAGGATTCTGGCGAACCACGTCGCGGAGGAAGCCGCCCAGGACCCGGGTCGCCTCCGAGAAGGTGGTCGCGGGGCGGGCCACCTCGACCATGTAGCTGCGGAAGTCGGGCAGGGTCAGGTCGCGGAGCAGGAGCCCCCCGTTGGCGTGCGGGTTGTCGCTCATCCGCCGGTAGCTCTTGGGGGGAAGCGTGGCCAGCTCGGGGATCAGAGCGCCCGACTCGTCGAAGAGCTCCTCGGGGTGGTAGCTCTTCATCCAGGATTCGAGCAGGGCCAGGTGCTCCGGATTGGTCCGGACCTCGGCCATCGGGACCTGGTGGGAGCGCCAGGTCCCCTCGGTGGGCAGCCCGTCCACCGTCTTGGGTCCGGTCCAGCCCTTGGGGCTGCGGAACACGATCATCGGCCATTTGGGACGCGCGCTGTCGCCGCCCTGGCGGGCGTGCTTCTGGATGTCGGTGATCTCGGCGATCACCTGATCCAGGGTCGACGCCATCAGCTGGTGCATGGTCGCGGGGTCGTCCCCCGAGACCCAGTGGACCGAGTGGCCGTATCCCTCCAGCAGCGAGGTCAGCTCCGCCTCGGGAATCCTGGCCAGCACCGTGGGATTGGCGATCTTGTAGCCGTTGAGGTGCAGGATGGGCAGGACTACGCCGTCTGTGACCGGGTCCAGGAACTTGTTGGAATGCCAGCCCGTGGCCAGCGGGCCGGTCTCCGCCTCGCCGTCGCCGACGATGCAGCACACCAGCAGGCCGGGGTTGTCGAACGCCGCGCCGTAGGCGTGGGAGAGCGCATAGCCGAGCTCGCCACCCTCGTGGATGGATCCCGGAGTCTCCGGGGCCACGTGCGAGGGGATCCCACCGGGAAACGAGAACTGGCGGAAGAGCTTGCGCAGCCCCTCCTCGTCGCGGGTGATGTGCGGGTAATGCTCGGTGTAGGTGCCCTCGAGATAGGCGTTGGCGACCGCCGCCGGTCCGCCGTGACCCGGTCCCATCACGTAGATGGCATCGAGGTCCCAGTTCCGGATCACCCGGTTCATGTGCGCGTAGATGAAGTTCAGGCCCGGGGTGGTGCCCCAATGGCCGAGCAGCCGCGGCTTGACGTGCTCGGGCCGGAGCCTCACCCGGAGCAGCGGGTTGTCGAGCAGGTAGATCTGGCCCACCGAGACGTAGTTGGCGGCCCGCCAGTAGGCGTCGATGAGGGCGAGCTCATGGTCGGATAGGGGACCGGTCGCCGCGGCGGCATCCGTCTGGGTCATCAGGTACCTCCTCCAGGTGTGGCGCCCGGAGCGGCGGCTCGGAGCGCTGGCCCGTTCCGGGTCATGGTCGGGCATTGGCACGACGGCGCGCCACCCCCCAGGCCGCAGGGGGCCGCGGGGCACCGCCGTTCCGGACCTTCGGCCTAGGTAGCTGCTGCCCCTGGACCCTATTCGCTGGCTCCTGGCCATGGCTTGATTGACTCAGCCGACGGACGGACCCACATGAGGAGTCGGGCGATGCACTGGCCCCGCGACGCCGCCACCCGCATCGCCGAGCGTCAGGAGAGGGAGGCGATCCAGCGGTATCTGAGCGACCGGATCGCCACGGTCTCCCCGGTGTGGGTCGACGCTGTCGCGGACGCTCGCCGCCGGGCCGACGTCGTGGGTCGGTTGGAGCGCCAACTCCAGTCGATGCGCTGATTCGTGACTTTCGGCTCAGCAGCCTGGCTTCTTCCGGCCCTGTCTCAGAACGGCGCGGCGAGTTTGACTGGAGTCGCCGGGGAGATGCTCTCCAGCCCGCTCCGATCCGGTCGATCCGTCGGAGACAACTTCAATGTTCCACAACATCCTGGTGCCGATCGACGGTTCTCCACACGCCGCCGCCGCGCTCGACGAGGCCATCGACCTGGCGCGGTGCCAGCACGCCCGGGTCACCCTGCTGTGTGCCTGGCGTCCCTTCACCTGGTACGGGGGCGAGGCGTCGGCGATGGTGGACGTGCAGCAGCTCGAGCAGGACATCGAGGCGGAGTCTCGCCACACCCTCGAGCTCGCCCGGGAACGCGTCCCTCAGGGCCTGGAGGTGGAGACCCTGGTCGTCTGCGAGCGGCCTGCCGATGCCATCCTCCAAGAGGTGGAGCGCGGTGGCCACGACCTGATCGTGATGGGCTCGCGGGGGAGGGGGAGCCTGCGCTCCCTGCTCCTGGGCAGCGTCAGCCTCAGCGTGCTGCATCGCAGCCACGTCCCGGTGATGATCGTCCACGCCCGGCTCGGCGGTGAGGTCCTCAGCCTGCACGCCATCGCCGGCGGCCGCGCGACCGGCGCCGACAACTGAAGCCAGGCTGGTCCGGGCACCCTCGGCCCCGACCTTCAGGCCGGTCGCCCAGGGCAGCTCAGCCGTCGACTCGCCAGGGCCCGATCGGGCGATCAGCTCCAGGCGGTCGCCGGCATGGCGCCGCACAACCTAGCCGGCCACGCCCCGGTTTCGGACGCCGGCGTCCGAAACGGGTCGGCGAGCCGCTACATGATCCCGACGGCCATCATCGCCCGGAGCAAGGCGGAGAGCACGTCGGGGTCGGTGGGGACGTCGATCAGCGACGCGACCCCGGCTGCCGCGGCGCGCTCCATGGCAGGGCGGATGCCGGCCACGGTCTCGACCCGCTCCCCGCGGGCGCCGAGGGCCTCGGCAAGGCGGTCGTAACGGGTGTCGGCCAGCTGGCTGGCCACCTCGCGGTGGTACATCTCCCGCTGGTGGTGCCGGACGTCCCCCCAGCCGGCGTTGTTGGCCACCACCACGATCACCGGGAGCTGGTTGCGCACCGCGGTGTCCAGCTCCATGGCGCTGAGCCCGAAGGAGCCGTCGCCGGTCAGCAGTACCACCGGCTCCTCGGGTCGGGCCAGCTTCGCTCCCAGGGCGAATGGCATCCCCACCCCCAGGGTCCCCAGGGCGGTCGTGGTCGAGAGCAGCCGTCCCGGCCGCTCGGCGTCCGCGTAGGCCAGGCCCCAGGTCAGGCTGTCGCCGCCGTCGGCGACCAGGGTGGCCGCCCCTCCCCAGGTGTCCCGGGCGAAGCCGAAGACCTCGCGGGCCAGGGCGCCGGGATGGACCAGGGGGCCGGCGTAGTCGTCGACCTGGCGGTCCCACATCTCCCGGGAGAGGCCGACCAGCTCCCGGCCCTGGGCCAGCCAGTCACGGCCGTCCCGGCTGCTCTCGAGCGCCGCGGCGCGGAGCTGCTTGAGCACCTCGCGGACGTCCCCCCGCAGCGCCAGGTCGGCGCGGCGGTTGCCGCCCAGCTCCCCCGCGGCGGCATCGACCTGGATCAGGGTCTGCTCCTCGGTGAAGAGCGGCGGGCCACCGTAGACCAGATTGCCGTTGAAGGCGCTGCCCAGGATCAGCACGCAGTCGGCGGAGACCGCCGCGGTCCCGGCGTGGACCAGCGATCCCAGGCACCAGGGATGGGAGTCGGCGACCAGGCCGCGGGCAGCGCTGGTGGTGGTGAGCGGGATCTCCCAGGCGGTGCAGAAGTCGGCGAGCTCCTCGGCCGCGCCGGACCAGAAGGCGCCTCCGCCCGCCAGGACGAGGGGCCGTGAGGCCGCTCGGAGAGCGGACACCACACGGTCCAGGTCTGAGGGGGCTGCCGTCGAGCGAGGCAGCGGCGTCGGGAACCCCCAGGCCAGGCCGGCCGGCTCACCCCGTGCCATGAAGACGTCGTGGGGCACCTCCAGGTAGACGGCGCCAGGGCGGTCGGTCACGGCGCGGTGCAGAGCCTCGCTGGTGAGGCGCTGGACGCTCTGGAGGTTGTAGGCGACGCCCGTCCACTTGGCCAGCCGGTCGACCATCGCCACCTGGTCGACGTCCTGGACCGCCCCCCGGCCGCGCCGCTTCTGGGTGGTGCGCCCGCCGATCAGCACCAGGGGGACGCTGCCCAGCGCGGCGTCCGCGAAGCCGGTCAGGCAGTTGGTGAACCCGGGACCGGCGGTCACCGCGGCGACCCCGGGGCGCCCGGTGGCGAGCGCGAAACCCTCGGCGGCGAGGGTGGCCGAGCCCTCGTGACGGGTCCCGATTACCCGGACGCCCGCGTCGGCGCAGCCGTCGAGCAGCTCCACGATGTGGCCGCCACCCAGGGTGAAGAGCGCCTCCACACCCTCGGCGTGGAGGCGCTCCGCCATCAGTCGGCCGCCGTGAGGAGGCGGGGGGGTGAGGCTCTCACCAGCGGTCGCCGTCATGACGCAGACGGACTGTGGCGACGGCGATATGCGGGTCGCCAGGGCCGCAGGGCACGAGCGGAGGGGGCACGTTGGCCCGGGCTCCGAGCTCGCCCGGGACGCTCGGCGGCGGTCCCGCGGAGGTGAGAACGCGGCCGGGGGCTGTGGCGGGGCCTCCCCTCCACGTGAAGGTGCGGCCGGGGGGGATGCGGGGGGCTCGCCCCCCGCATGTAGGGTTGACGCCGATGGCGCCGAGCACTCCCCCCGGCGGCGAGGTCCTCGGCCTGCGCATCCGGGTCGATGGGGTGGTCCAGGGCGTGGGTTTCCGTCCCTTCGTTCACGGACTCGCCTCCGCTCTCGGCCTCACCGGCCTGGTCGGCAACGACACGACCGGCGTGTTCATAGAGGTGGAGGGTAGCCCGCAGGTGCTCGACCGGTTCGTCTCCCGGCTTCGCAGCGAGGCTCCACCGCTCGCGGTGATCGATGCCGTCGAGATGGTTCCGCTCGCGCCGGCCGGGCGCCGGGAATTCAGCATCGTGGCCAGCGAGGCGGGCGGTGAGCGCCAGACCCTCATCTCTCCCGACACCGCGACCTGCGACGACTGCCTGCGCGAGCTGTTGGACCCAAGCGACCGCCGTTTCGGCTACGCGTTCATCAACTGCACCAACTGCGGGCCCCGCTTCACCATCATCCGCGACGTCCCGTACGACCGGCCGCTCACCAGCATGGCCGGCTTCGCGATGTGCGCCGAGTGCGAGCGCGAGTACCGGGACCCCGCCGACCGGCGGTTCCACGCTCAGCCGGTGTGCTGCCCGGCCTGCGGGCCGTCGCTCCGGTTGACCGGCGCCCACGGCGAGACCACCGGCGGCGATCCGCTGGCGGGGACGGTGGAGCTCCTCCGCTCCGGGCGGGTGGTCGCCATCAAAGGCCTGGGCGGCTACCACCTCGCCGCCCTGGCCGCATCCGAGCCGGCCGTCCTCGCCCTGCGCTCCCGCAAGCATCGCGAGGACAAGCCCTTCGCCCTGATGGCCACCGACCTGGAGGCGGCGCGGGCCCTCGCCGAGGTGGGCAGCCGGGAGGCACGCGCCCTGCTCTCTCCCCGCCGGCCGATCGTGCTCCTCCGCCGCCGGGCCGGGGCCAGAGTGGCGCCGTCGGTGGCACCGGGCAACCGATCCCTGGGGGTGATGCTCCCTTACAGCCCCCTCCACCACCTCCTCGCCCGCCGGCTCGGCGAGCCCTTCGTCCTCACCAGCGGCAATGTCTCCGACGAGCCCATCGCCTATCTCGACGAGGAGGCGTTCCACCGCCTGGCGCCGATCGCCGACGCCTTCCTCAGCCACGACCGCCCCATCCACATACGCACCGACGACTCGGTGATCCGGGTCATGGCGGGTCGCGAATCCCCACTGCGGCGCTCGCGCGGCTTCGTGCCCCAGCCGATCACCGTGGTCCCGGCCTTCCGCCGCCCCCTGCTGGCCTGCGGCGCCGAGCTGAAGAGCACCTTCTGCCTGGGCAAGGAGCGCCGCGCCTTCCTCTCCCATCACATCGGCGACCTGGAGAACTACCAGACGCTGCGCTCCTACACCGAGGGCATCGAGCATTTCATGCGCCTGTTCGACGTCCGCCCCGAGCTGGTGGCCCACGACCTCCATCCCGAGTACCTCTCCACCAAGCACGCCCTCGAGATGGACGTCGAGAGGGTGGCCGTCCAGCACCATCATGCCCACGTCGCGGCCTGCCTCGCCGACAACGGGGAGCCGGGTCCCGCGATCGGGGTGGCCTTCGACGGGCTGGGCTTCGGCCTGGACGGCTCGATGTGGGGCGGCGAGATCCTGGTCTGCGACCTGGCGGCCTTCGAGCGAGTGGGCTGGCTCGCCGAGGTGAGCATGCCGGGCGGAGCCATGGCGATCCGAGAACCCTGGCGGATGGCGGCGGCCCATCTGGACGCCGCCCTCGGCGCCGAGGTGCCCGAGGCCCTGGCGGTGGTTCGTGACCATCAGGACCGGTGGGCGGCCATCCTGGGGCTGGCTCGCTCAGGCATCTCCAGCCCACGCACCTCCAGCGCGGGCCGCCTCTTCGACGCCGTGGCCGCCATCCTCGGCGTCCGGGACCGGATCAACTACGAGGGACAGGCCGCCGTCGAGCTGGAGCAGCTGGCCGATCCCGACGAGGCCTCGGCATACCCCGCCGCGGTCGATGAGGGGCGAACCTTGCTTCTCGACGGCCACGTCCTGGTGAGGGCGGTGGTTGCCGACCTTCGCCGCGGGGTGTCGCCGCCCGTGATCGCCGCCCGCTTCCACAACGGTCTCGCCGCACTGGTGGTGGAGGCTTGCCGGCTGGTCCGGCAGAGGATCGGAATCGGCGTCGTGGCCCTGTCCGGCGGGGTGTTCCAGAACGTCCTGCTGACCGAGCGCGTGCTGGCAGGGCTGACAGGTCAGGGGTTCCGGGTGCTCACCCACTCCCGGGTCCCGGCCAACGACGGCGGGATCAGCCTGGGGCAGGCGGTGATCGCCGGTGCCCGCGACGCCGCGGGGCTGGTCTGAGCCCGGCTTCGGCCGCCGAGCCAGATCCGGACGATTGCTCCCTTCCAGCCGTTGCCGTAATACCCACCGGGGTATATACTTGGGTCCATTGACATACCCATGGGGGTATTCGTGAGGTGACCATGGCGACCCTTGCATTGACTGAGATGACCTTCGAGGAGACCGTGACCCGGGAGGGCATCGTCCTCGTCGATTTCTGGGCGACCTGGTGCCCGCCGTGCCGCGCTTTCGCCCCGGTGTTCGAGAGGGCGGCGGCGGACAACCCCGACCTGGTCTTCGCCAAGGTCGACACCGATGCGGAGCCGGGTCTTTCCGGTGGCCTCGGGATCATGTCGATCCCCACCCTGATGGTCTTCCGCGACGGCATCCTGGTCTTCCGCCAGGCTGGCGCGCTCCCGGCGGCGGCGCTCGCCCAGGTCATCGAGGCCGCCCGCGGGCTGGACATGGAGAGGGTCAGGAAGCACGTCGAGGAAGCCCACCCCAAGGCGGCGACGGCATGAGCGGCGAGCCGTCCGGCTTCCGGCGCCTGACCGTCGCGCACGAGGCCGGCCAGCGCTACCGGGTCGCGACCCGGCAGCACAGCTTCGCGGTGGACCAGCTGCCGTCGGACGGCGGCGAGGACACCGCCCCGATGCCGACCGAGCTGTTCATCGGCAGCCTCGCCTCGTGTGTCGCCATCTACGCCGCCAACTACCTGGCGCGGCATGGGTTCTCGACCGACGATGTGGCCGTGACCGCCGACTACCGGATGGCGAGCGCGCCGTACCGGGTCGGCGAGATCGTGCTGCGTCTGGAAGTCCCCGGGCTGCCCGCTGATCTCCAGCCGACCCTCCTGGCCGCCGCCTCACGCTGCGCCATTCACAACACCCTGCTCAACCCACCGTCGGTGCGCATCGAGCTGGCCGCGCCGGCGGCGGCGGGCGCGGCCGCACGGCGGACCGCGCCGTGAAGCTCGAGCCTGGCGCCAGCGCCGACGTGGCCCGCCGGCTGCGCCGCGCCGAGGGCCAGCTCCGCGGCGTCATCGGCATGCTCGAGCAGGGCCGCGACTGCACCGAGATCGTGACCCAGCTCGCCGCTGTATCCCGCGCCCTCGACCGGGCGGGCTTCCGGCTGATCGCCTGCAGCCTGCAGCAGTACGCGTCGTGCCGGGACGGATCGGCGGCGCCGACGGTGGACGAGGAGAGGCTGGAGCGGCTCTTCCTCTCCCTGGCCTGATCGCCGGCTGCGGAGGGCGGTGAAAGGGGCGCCCTCTGCACACCGACCCGCATCGGCGGAAGCCGCGTCGCCAGACCGAGCCGACGTCAGCTCGCCATCGGCGGGCCTGCCACCCGCGACGCGCAGGCCGGCCGGCGGGCGGATGGAGCATCCGTGCCATTGAGCGTCGCCTCACCGAGGCGATGACGAAGCGACTACGTCCCGGGCTGGAAGGTGACCTGGGGAGCCCCGAGGAGCTGCAGGTAGGTGTTGCAGCCGTGCTGGAAGCCGAGCTGGCCCATGAACGCGCCGAAGGTGGGGGCGGTGTTCGCGGGATCGTGAACGTCGTAGTCGCCGTTGAGCTGGAGCGCTCCCGGGCTTCCGGCCGGATTCGGCTGGACGTACTGGTTGCCCCCGGCATACGCCTCGATGCCGTCGAGGAGGAGCTTGACCGCCAGGGTCGCCACGGGACCCGGCGGTGTCGGGTAGAAGCTCTTGACTGTGCTCAGTGACTCCCAGGCGTGCGGGACGACGTCGAAGGCGTTGAACACTCGCCAGGACGAGTCCGTGCCCGGCGCCGTCCCCGGGAAGGCCTTGTCGAAGGCGGTGGCGAAGGCCGCGTCACCGGCGGTGGGCGCGGCAAATGTATACACCTGGAACACCACCGAGGAGCTCCACTCCAGGCTCCTGAGATAGAGCGCAACCACCGAAGCCAGCGCGCCACCGAGGCTGTGGCCGGTCACGTAGATGGTGATGGGCTGTCCCTCGCCGGCGCCTGCCACCAGCCTCTGCAGCGCCTGGACCATGGCGGTCCCGGCGAGGGGTCCGGGGGCCGCGCCGACGGCCTCGGTCACGAGGTGGAAGCCATCGTTGGCCCCGGTCGCGATGGTGCCGCCGGGACCGAACGTGACAGTCTCCCGGATGTCGAAGTCTTCGAGGGCATCAAGGAAGAGATGGAAGTCGCTGCCCCGGATGGCGACCGCATAGGTGTTGCGGGCGGAGCTGCTGGTGGCGACATAGGCCATGTTCGACCGCTGCGGGTCGGCGCTCAGGCCCACCCATGCCGCGGTCCATCCTGCCGCGGCCGGTGACTGGGGTAAGCCATAGGTCGCGTTGCCGTTGAGGTCGGCGAGGATGCGGCTCTCCTGCTCGGCGAGGCTCTCGCCCTGGAGCGGCGTCTCGTCGATGTAGGCGAGAGCCGCCAGGGTCATCATCAGCTGCGCATCGGCGGTGGACATCGTCGACGCCTCCTGGGGAGGGTGGGCTGTGCCCATGGTAGCGGGCCGCCGTGAGCCCGTCGATGCGCCGCCGGCGATCCCCAAGCCTTGCAGCCCCCGGGCTCAGCAGATGCGCGGCAGGGGGTCGCCGACCAGCATGTCGAGGATGCGGGTCCCGCCGAAGGCGGTGTCGACCAGCACCAGCCCGGGCGGCTCGGCGGCGACGTGGCCGATGACCGCCGCGCCCTGGCCCTGGGGATGGCCGCGGAGCGCTGCCACCACCGCCTCCGCCCGCTCGCCGGGGACGGCGGCGACGAAGCGACCCTCGCAGGCCACGTAGAGCGGGTCGATGCCCAGGATCTCGGCGGCCCCGCGGACCTCGGGCCGGACCGGGATGGCCCGCTCGTCGAGGACCACCGCCACCTGTGAGGCCTGGGCCAGCTCGTTGCAGATGGTGGCGACCCCGCCGCGGGTCGCATCTCGGATGAATCTCGTCTGGGGTGCCGCCTCGAGCACCAGCCCGACCAGGTCGGTCAGCGGAGCGGTGTCCGATCGCAGGTCAGAGGAGATGCCCAATTCCCCCCGAGCCAGCATGATGGTGATGCCGTGGTCGCCGACCGGCCCGGAGACGATCACGGCGTCGCCAGGGCAGGCCGCCGACACCGAGAGGCGGACGTCGCGCTCCAGGACGCCGATCCCGGCCGTGTTGATGAAGCAGGAGTCGGCCTTGCCCCGCTCCACCACCTTGGTGTCCCCGGTCACCACCTGGACTCCGGCGCGCTCGGCCGCCGCGGCCATCGAGGCGACGATCCGCCGCAGGTCTGCGACCGGGAATCCCTCCTCCAGGATGAGCCCGGCGGAGAGGTACAGGGGGCGGGCTCCCGAGACCGCCAGGTCGTTGACCGTGCCGTTGACGGCCAGGTCCCCGATGTCCCCGCCGGGGAAGAAGAGCGGTGAGACCACGAAGCTGTCGGTGGTGAAGGCCAGGCGGGCCTGGCCCACCTCGAAGACGGCCTGATCCTCCAGGGGCTCGAGGATGGGGTTGCGGAAGGCCTCGACGAAGAGCGCCTCGACCAGGGCGTGGGTCGCCTTGCCTCCCGAGCCGTGCGAGAGGGTGATGCGCTCGTCGGTGACCCTGGGCCGGCGCCGCCGCACCCGGTCGACCCTCTCCAGGACCTCCCGCTCGGTGGGCTCGCTCACCCGCGCCTCGCCGCGGCCGCCCGGGGGCGGCTGAACCGGCCGAAGTTGTAGTAGGCGGCGCAGGCCCCTTCCGACGAGACCATGCAGGTCCCGATCGGCGCCTCCGGGGTGCACGCGGTTCCGAAGACCCGGCACTGCCAGGGCTTGATGACGCCGCGCAGCACCTCCCCGCACTGGCAGGCGCGGGGATCGGCAACCCTTGCCGCCGGGACCTCCCATGCCCGCTCGGCGTCGAAGGCGGCGTACTCCTTGCGGAGCTGCAGCGCCGAGTCGGGGATCCAGCCGAGACCGCGCCACTCGAAGGTCGCCCGCGGCTCCATCACCTCCTCGATGGCGCGCACTGCCTTTCGATTGCCCTCCCAGGAAACCACCCGGGTGTACTGGTTCTCCACCTCCGAGCGGCCCTCGTGGAGCTGGAGCAGCAGCATCTGGATGGACTGGAGGATGTCGAGAGGCTCGAAGCCGGCCACCACGAAGGGTCTCCCGTGCCGTTCGGCGATGAACCGGTAGGGCTCGCAGCCGATCACCGTCGAGACGTGCCCGGGGCCGATGAACCCGTCGACCCGGAGGTCGGAGGCGGCGAGGATCGCCCGCAGCGCCGGGATGATCGAGACGTGGTTGCAGAGGACCGAGAAGTTGCTGATCCCCTCGGCGGCGGCGCGGAGCACGGTCACCGCCGTTGACGGCGCCGTGGTCTCGAACCCGATGGCCATGAAGACCACCCGGCGGTCCGGATTCTCCCGGGCGATGCGCAGCGAATCCAGCGGCGAGTAGACCATCCGGATGTCGCACCCCCTGGCCTTGGCTTCGAGGAAGGAGCCGCGGCTGCCCGGCACGCGGAGCAGGTCACCGAAGGAGGTGAGGATGACGCCCTCCTGCTCGGCGATCCAGATGGCGTCGTCGACCCGGCCCATGGGGATGACGCAGACCGGGCAGCCCGGCCCGTGCACCAGGTCGACGGCCTCGGGGAGGAGGTCCTCGATGCCGTGCTTGTAGATGGTGTGGGTGTGGCCCCCACAGATCTCCATGAACCCGTAGCGCCGGCCGGGCTCGCAGAGCTCGGCGATCCGGGCGGCCACCGCCCGCGCCGTGTCTCGGTCACGGAACTCGTCGACGAAGCGCATCGCGGAGGTCACCGCGACTGGTCCGCCTTCCGTGGCCGGCGTCGGGGCGTCCGGAGGCGCCGGCCGGTCCCTCATCCGGCTCGCGAGGCGGCGAGAGCGCGCAACTCGTCCTGGTAGGCCTGCCCCATCTTCTCGAGGTGATCGAGGGTCAGCCGAGCCTCCTCCTCGTCGATCCTGGCCAGGGCGAAGCCGACATGGATGAGCACCCAGTCACCGGGCTCGACCCCCTCCTGCTCGACCAGCATGACGTTCACCGGGCGGCGAACGCCGCCGACCTCCACCGTGGCCATGCCGGGCCGGTCGCCCAGGGCGACCACCTCGCCGGGGATGCCGAGGCACACGGTCAGGCCCGCTCCACCACCGCGATCGCCTCCCGGGCGTGCACCAGCACGGTGTCGCCGGGAGCGGCGTCGACCAGGGCGACGCTGATCACCGCCCGGGTCCCCTGGATCTCGGCCACGGCCAGATGCTCGCCGCGCAGCTCGATGATCCGGCTGGGCACCGCGCTGTCCGAGCAGGTGGTGCAGACCTCGTCGCCGCAGGCGCCGGGCCGGTCGCTTGCCCTTCCTCCCCGAAGCTCCACTTCCATGTCGACCTCATGCTACGTTCGGGCCGGGCTTCACGGCAGGGCCGCAGGGCCCATGAGCCTGGGGACCGGAGGCACTGGCGGTCGCCTGAGGCGGCGATCAGCCTCGGGGGGTGACCACCAGGGCCTGCGCACTTCGCGAGGAGCGGCGTCCGCTCACCTTCAGCGTCGCCTACGGGCAGCAGGATGTCGAGGCGACCGCCGAGACCCTCGGCGTCCCGGTGTGCGACGCCGAGGCGGAGGCCATCCTCGCCCGCCTCGACGGCGAGCTGACCACGCTGGCCGCGGCGGCCACCCGGCGGGCGGTCGCCGGCCGGATCGCCGACGAGCTCCGCCGCCTGTCTCGGACCCACGCCGCCGACGTCGACGACTGACCCGCTCTCCTCCTCCTAGGACAGGCGGAAAGAGGCGCGGTCCCGAGCTTCTCGAGCTCCCTCCAGGTGGCCGGCCGAGCATTGACCAGCGAGCCGTGAGGAGGATCTGTTCGGCCTGGAAGCGGATGTTTCTGCGGGCCGTGGTCCCTAGCTTCTAGAGCCCAAGGTCCTCGCGGCCAAGGATCAACGACTTCTCGTTCTCACGACCTGGCGGGGTCTGGTCCATGAGCGGGAGGCCCGAGAGACTCCACCACAAGGGGACACCTGGCTCTTCTCGAATATGGCTGGCCGTTACAACATGAGATGGCGCAGGACTCTGGCGCCATAGGGCCGCCGGCCCCGCCGGGAGGACACGGCATGACCAGGAGCGCACTCGCCGGCTCCGCTGATGGGACGGAGCCGCCGCCGGTCGAGGACCCCCCGGCACTGCCCGGACGGCTCGCCTGGCTCACTCCCAAGCGGCTCGCGTTCTTCGTGATCGCCTGGATGATCGCCTTCTCGCTGGGCAGCATCCTCATCTCCAACCCCTTCGAGTCAGAGCCCAGCGCCAGCGCCACGCCCGACTTCTGGCACGTGATGTACCTGCATGGGTTGCTCATCGCCATGGTCGGGCTGCTCGGCCTGATGGCCTGCCAGGTCCTCTCCCTGCGATCCGCCCACGTTCGCCTCTGGATCACGATCGGGGTGGTGGTGGCCACCCTGGCCGACGGCATCGGCGGGATCTTCGACACCCGGATCCCCGGCGCCGAGGCTGCGATGTGGACCCAGATCGTCGGCTTCTTCGCCCTCGACGAGATCCTCCTGATGCTGATCGCCGGGATGGTCATCGAGGCCATCCGCAAGGCTCCGGCGGCGCGGTCCCTTGCGTTCTGGGTGGCCCTGGCGGCTAGCGCGTCCATGCTCGCGGCCGCTCTGATGGGCCACCTCGCCGGCTGGCTGCTCGAGTTCGGAGCCTGGCCGGCGCCGCTCGCGGCCTACCTGAAGTTCCAGGGGCTGGATCTCGGCACCTTCACCGCCAACCTGGTCGGTTCCCATTCCCACGACATGGTGGTGGCGGTGATGGCGCTGCTGGTCGCGGTTGCCGCCCGCCAGTTCGGGATGGTGGGCTTCGGCCGTGCCGCCCGGACCGCCAGCCGGGTTGGGCTGACCATGGTGGGTGCGGGCATCGCGGGCACCACGGTCATGTACCTGGCCATGGGCTTCACCACCTGGGGCCCGCCCACTCTCTTCCAATCCGGGGCCAACAATGGGATCGCCGGAGACGACATCGTCACCGGGATGACCGTCATGCTCGGCGGCCTCGTCACCCTGGTCTCGCTCGCTGCCGGGCGCGGCCTCTTCCGGCCCTTGCGGGTGGCGGCTGCTACCGCGTGGGTGGCCAGCTTCGCCACCGTGGTGGTCGGCGGCTACCTCATCGAGCTTCACGAGAGCTTCTTCGGTCAGGGCGACCCGAAGGCGGCGGGGGCCGCCAACGACGCCGTCTTCACCTGGCTACACCAGGACGTCGGCTTCTTCCTGCTCCCGACCGTGGTCCTGATCATGCTGGTGGTCCAGCGCTACATCGAGCCCCGGCTCCGGGCGCGGCTCGCGGCCACCACCGCGGCTGGGATCACCGTGACCTTCATAGGGGCCATGCTCTGGGTGTTCTCGGACCCGAGCCTCCACGGTCCGGGGTACGTCGTTACCCTCGCCGGGCTGTGCGTCCTCGGCGCTGCCCTGGTGGCCAGCGCATGGTTCGGCCTGCTCGAGCGGCGTGCCCTGCGGCTCGTCCTCGTCCTACCCGCCTGGTGGGCGCTTCCCCGCCTGCGCCTCTCCCTGGTTCCCATCGAGGTGTACGGAGAGGGACCTGGGGCCAGCCCGGCCGCCACCTGGTCGGTACCCTCCAGCGAGGAGGAGTCTTCCTAGGCCTGGCGACACTCGGCCGGGCGCACTGACGCTTTTGGGAAGATCGGCGGGGCACGCCTCGTCGGTGCTTCGTCCGCTGCCCCTGATCGGGCGATCAAGGGGTTCCCGGAGCTGGTCGGACGCTCAGCCGGCGCTGGCCTGTTGTGGACAGAAAAGCTTCACAACGGGTGGGCAGCATCATGGGCGCCCCGCGGCCGGACCCTGATCCTGGCCCGGGTCCTCGGCAACCGCGTCGCGGAGCGCCTCCGCCAGGTGCTGCACCCGCCGCCCCGTGAAGTCCTGGATCTGGTGGCGGCAGGACATGCCCGTGACCACGACCCGCGCCTCCGGATGGGCGCGCACCGCGGGGAACAGCTCGCGCTCCCCCTGGGCTCGCGACAGCCCGAAGTGCTCCCTCTCGTAGCCGAAGGCGCCGGCCATCCCGCAGCAGGCGGTGTCCACCGCCTCCGGGTCATACCCGGCCAGGCCGAGGAGGGCGAGGCCGGCCCCGGGCGAGCCGAAGGCCTTCTGTTGGCAGTGAGCGTGGAAGAGCACCGGGCCGCGGCCCTCGAAGCGGATCCCGAGGTCGCCGCGCCTTGCCAGGGGAAGCAGCAGCTCGTCGAGCAGGACGCACCGCCGGGCGACCGTCGCCGCCTTCTCGGCGAGGTCGGTTCCGCGCAGCAGCTCGGGGTACTCGCTGCGCAGCGCGAGCAGGCAGGACGGCTCGCAGCCGACCACCGGGAGGCCCTCGGCGGCCCGCCGGTGAAGCCGTTCGACGTTGCTCCGAGCATGCTCCCGGGCCGAGTCGAGGAAGCCCTTGGAGATCATCGGCCGGCCGCAGCAGACGGTGTCGGTGAGCTCGACCCGGAAGCCGGCCAGCTCGAGCAGCTCGGTGGCCGCGATCCCCGTCTCCGGGTGGTTGTAGTCCATGAAGGTGTCGTGGAAGAGCAGGACCGCGCCCCTCCTGCCATCGCCGATCGGGGTCCGGCCGCGAAACCACGCCGGGAACGTCGACCTGGCGAAGCGGGGCACCCGGCGCTTGCGATGGATGCCCAGCCCGAACTGCTCCGCCAGGCCGGCCCCGGGAGCCCGGAGCATCCAGTTGCTGACCGGGGCGAGCCGGCTGCCCATCCGCGCCAACCGGTCGTTGTTGGCGAACAGCCAGCCACGCCAGGGCGGCCCGTGCCGCTCCGACGACACCTCGCGAAGTGCGCGGATGATGCGCGCCGGGTCGATGCCCTTGGGGCACACTGCGGTGCAGGCGAAGCAGCTGGCGCAGGACCGAACCGTCTCCAGGCTCACGGCCCGGTCGACCTGTCCGAGCTGGAGATGGCGGATGACCCGCTGCGGCGAGAAGGAGAAGGGACAGGCCGCGGTGCACCGGCCGCACTGGTAGCAGGCATCCACGTTCTGCCCGGAGATCCCGGCGATCCGAGCCATCAGGTCGTCCTGCGGAAGGGTGAGCAGGCTCACCGGCGCTGGGCTCCGCCGGCGATCGCGCGAGCGTGCTCGTAGCCGCGGTTGACGGCCGCGAGGTTGAGGGGCTCGCTGCCCCGGGGCACCGCGGCGGCGACGGCGCGGCGGAGCATCTCGATGTCGACGATCCCGGTCGCCCCGGCCAGGAAGCCGAGCATGACGATGTTGGCCACGATGCGCCGGCCGAGCTCCTCTGCGATCCGGGTCGCCGGGGCTCGCAGAACGTCCGCAGGAGGTGCCGAACCGAGGTCGACGAGGTCCTCGTCGACGATCAGCACCGAGCCCGCTGGCCTGCCCGGAGCGTACTTGTCGTAGGCCTGCTGAGACATCAGGACCAGCACGTCCGGACGGGTGACCCGGGGGTAGTCGATCTCAGAGTCGGCGATCACGATCTCCGCCGTGCAGGATCCCCCCCGCGATTCGGGCCCATAGTCCTCGGACATCACGGCGTTGTGCCCCGAGTGGACCACCGCCGCCTGGCCGAGGATCGACCCGGCCAGGATGATTCCCTGCCCGCCGAAACCGGCGAAGCGGACTTGGACCCGATCGGAAGCTGGGGATCCGGCGTCGGTCATCTCGCTCATCGCCTCCTGAGATCGGCCTGCGCCTTCTCGACCAGGCGCTCGCCGACCGCCTCCTCGAAGGTGGGTCTCACGCTGTCCACGAACTTGCCCACCGTGATCCGCTGGCCGAGCAGCAGGTCGAGGGAGTCGAGCGGCGCGGCATTGTCGACCACGGTGTTCTCGTGGTAGTAGCGCACCTCGTCGATGGCCTCCCCCAGCCGGTTGCGCCGGCCGTAGTACACGGGGCACGGGGATACGATCTCGACGAAGGCGAAGCCGCGGTGACCGAGGGCTTCGACCATCGAGCGGCGCAGCCGGCCGAGGTCGAGCACCGTCCATCGGGCTACGTAGGTGGCCCCCGCCGCCGCGACGAGCCGGGGCAGGTTGAACGGGACCTCGACGCTCCCGTAGGGGGCCGTCGACGTTCGCGCCCCCTCCTGGGTCGTGGGGCCGCTCTGACCGCCGGTCATCCCGTAGGTGAAGTTGTTGACGCAGAAGACGGTCAGGTCGGCATTCCGGCGGGCGGCGTGGATCAGGTGGTTGCCGCCGATGGCGACCAGATCGCCGTCACCGCTGAAGACCACGACCTTGAGCGCCGGGTTGCCGAGATGCAGCCCCATCGCGAAGGGGACGGCCCGTCCGTGGGTGGTGTGGAAGCTGTCGCAGCGCATGTACCCGGCGACCCGGCCGGTGCAGCCGATCCCGGATACCAGGGCCAGGCGCTGGGGGTCCACCTCCGCCTCTCGGAGCGCGGCGACGAACGCGGAGACCGCCACCCCGATGCCGCAGCCCGGGCACCAGATGTGAGGCAGGCGGTCATCGCGCAGCCACGGCTCGGCGGGATGGGCCAGGGGTCCGGCCGGCTCGTCGAGGCCGAGCGACTCGTGGATGCCGAGGCTGTCGGCGAACTCCGATGCCTTCTCGAGCTCGCCTTCCGCGGTCTCCGCGTTCCAGCCCCGCTCGGCGGCGGGCTTCTCGGTCGGTATGGTCATCACGCTCCTTTCAGAGGTCGGGCGGCAGGCGCCTGAGCTGCGCCGCGCTGATCACCGGTCCGTCGCGGCAGACCACGAAGGGTCCGACGTTGCAGTGCCCGCACTCGCCGAAGCCGCATTTCATCCGGTTCTCCAGGGTGGTCACGACCCGCTCCGGTGAGTACCCCAGCCGGTCGAGGGCGCGCAGCATCGATCCGAGCATCACCGGTGGCCCGCAGACCACCACCATCCGGCCGTCCGGTGGCAGGGCGAGCCGCTCGAAGACGTCCGGGATGAGCCCCACCTCCCCGTCCCAGCCTGGTCGCTCGCCGCCGGGATCGACGGTGCGGACCACCCGGACGCCCCGCCGCCGCCAGGCATCGGCTTCGCCGGCGAATACCAGGTCGGCGGCGGTCCGGGCCCCGTTGAGGACGACCACCTCGCCGAAGTCCTCACGCCGGTCGAGAACCAGGCGGAGCGGCGCCGCCACCGCCGCCATGCCGATCCCGCCGCCGACGAAGACCAGGTCGCGACCGAGCCAGTCCTCGACCGGGAAGCTGTTGCCGTACGGCCCTCGGAAACCCACCACCTCTCCGGCCGAGACGCGGTCGAGCCCATCCGTCACCCGGCCCACTCGGCGGAAGGTGCACTCCAGGCCGCCGCCCCGGGTCGGCGGGTTGGCGATGGTGAGGGCGCACTCGCCGGCGCCGAAGACCGAGAACAGGCCAAACTGGCCGGCCCTCCATCGGAGCTCCCGGTCAGGTTCGACCGGCTCGAGGCGCAGGGTGCGGACGTCGGCGGTCTCCTGGCGCGCCTCGGCCACCCGCATCAGCTGGGGCAGGAAGTCGTTCACCCTGACATCACCCGGACCACGGACTGGCGGATGTCGATGCCGGCGGGGCAGAGCTCGACGCAACGCCCGCAGCCCACGCACATCAGGGCGCCGTGCTCGAGGGGGAACCAGGCGAACTTGTGGAGGACGCGCTGGCGATGGCGGGCGAGGTGGGACGGCCGCGGGTTGTAGCCGCCGGCATGCACGGTGAACTGGCGGAAGCCGCAGCTGTCCCAGGTGCGGCAGCGACTGCCGCAGAGGGCGCCCCCCGCGTCGCTGATGTCGAAGCAGGCGCAGCTGGGGCAGACGTAGGCGCAGAGACCGCAGCCGAGACAGCGCTCCGCCAGAGCCTGCCAGGCGGGGGCGTCGAAGCGCTCCGCCAGCCCCCTCACCCATTCCGAGGGGATCGGTTCGGTGGTGATCGTGGCCTCGACGGCGCGACGCTGCCCCTCCGCCGCCATCCAATCCTCGTCGCTGGCCTCTGGCCAGCCCTCCGCCGAGCCCGCGACCAGGGTGGTGCCCTGGTCGGTCAGGGGGCGGACCAGCCAGCTGCCTTGGAGGGGGACGACCTGGAGGTCGGCGGCCTCCGTGCCCCCGGGGGATCCGCCCACCGCGGTGCAGAAGCAGGCGGGCCCGGCGCTGGTGCAGGCCACCGTGACCAGCGCCGTCCGGCGCCGCCGATCCGCGTAGTGCGAATCGGCGAGGAGGACCTCGTCGAGCCGCGCCGTCCCGGCGGCATCGCAGGGGCGCAGCCCGATCACCACCTGGTCGGACGGCTGCGGGGGTACCTCGAGGGCCACCCCGCCGGCCTCCAACCGGTAGGAGAACAGCACCTCGGTGGCGGGCAGCAGGGTTTCCTTGGCCGGCAGGCGGGTTCTGGGGTGGCGCGTGGCGAGGCGGATCTCGTCCGCCGAGGTGACCTCCCTGAACAGGGTCAGACCGTCCTCCGCCACGGGGGCCACGACCCGCCGGGTGCCGTCCAGAAGGCTGACCAGCCAGCCCTCCAGCTGCTCGTCGCTCACCCGCCAGCCGTCCATCAGCGGAACCCGTCCGGGTCGGTGGGGAGGAACGTCAGCAGCGGCGGGGGAGCGGTGGCCGCCCGCTCGGGCCGGTAGTCGAAGCGGGCCTCGAGCACGCTGGCGACCCGGCGGTTGACCAGGTCGAGCCGGATGTCCGCCGGGCAGGCCCGGGCGCACTCGTCGCAGTCCCCGCAGCGCCCCGCCAGATGCATGGCGCGGGCCACGTTCCAGGCGGTGTTGCCGGCGCCGTCTATGGAGACCGGGATCCACTGCGGCCGGTTCCTGTCGGTGACGCAGGTCTCGCAGTAGCAGAGCGGGCAGACCGCTCGGCACGCGTAGCAGCGCAGGCAACGGCCGAGCTGACCCTGCCAGAAGTCCCAGCGCTGATCCGCGGGCAGCGCCGCCAGGGCGGCGATCTCCGCATCCCGAGGGTCGGGGGCCACGGCGCGGGGCCCGGCCGGCGCCGTGCCGGCGGTCATGTCGGCGATCGGCGAGACAGCCTCGGCGCACGGGTAGCACTTGGCGGCCAGCCGTCCGTCAGGGCGCACCCCGGTGCAGGGGACCCCGATGAGCACGACGCGGTCCCGGTCGATCTGGTGCTCACGGACGAGCCCGAGGACCGCCTTGGCGTCGCAGCTCTTGACCACCATGCCGACCCTTCCATCCCGTCGCAGCAGCTCGGGCAGGTAGACGCTGAGGTTGGCGAGGCAGCGCTCGTTCCAGTCGAGCACCTCGGTCCCGGCGGCGTCGCTGACGAAGGTGGGCACCATCTGCCCGGGAAGCGAGCCCGCCGCGTACCCGGCGACCACGGCGACCTCGCCACCGCCGAGCAGCGAGGCGGCTCGCTCGCGCAGCGCGGTGGCGGTGGCCTCGTTCTCCCCCGGAGCTGGGGCGGGACGAGGAGCGGACGGCCGCTCCGGGAAGCGGACCGGGGGCGCGCCCGCCGCGGGACGGCCGAAGCCGCGGAGCGGGCCCGCCTCCCGCACCGCCGCGGTCGCCTCGTCGACCACCTGTGACCATTTGACCCCCTCCGAGGCCGAGACCCAGGCCAGCTGGAGCCGCCGCCGGTCCAGGCCCAGGAAGTCCATCAGCTCACTGAAGATGGTGAGGCGCCGCCTGGCCAGCAGGTTGCCCTGCACGTAGTGGCAGTCGCCGGGATGGCAGCCGGAGACGATGACCCCGTCGGCGCCCTGCTCGAAGGCGGTGACGATGATCAGCGGGTCGATCCGCCCGCTGCAGAGGAGACGGACCACTCGCACGTTGGGTGCCTGGGTCCGCCGCGCCATCCCCGCCATGTCGGCACCGGCATACGTGCACCAGTTGCAGACGAGGGCCACCAGCCGGGGCTGCCAGTCGGCCACCGCGCTCATCGGGCTGCTCCGACCACCGCGCCGAGCTGGGCGAAGAGCTGCGCGTCGGCGAAGCCGAGGACGTCGAGGGCACGGGCACGGCACGCCGCCGCGCAGACGCCGCACCCCTCGCAGAGGGCCTCGTTCACCTCGGCGACGAACCGCAGCCGTCCATCCCCCGGGGTGTGGAGCTCGCGCCGCTCGATGGCTCCGTAGGCGCAGACGCGTTCGCAGTCGAAGCAGCCGGTGCATGACAACTGGTCGACCCGCGCCACGGTCGGCTCCCGCAGGAAGCGGGGCTGGGAGAGCAGGTCCACCGCCTTGCCGCCCGCGGCCGAGGCCTGGGCGACGGTGTCGGGGATGTCCTTCGGCCCCTGGGCGGCCCCGGCCAGGAAGACCCCGGCCGCGAGCGTCTCGACCGGCCGCAGCTTGGGGTGCGCCTCCTGGAGGAACCCGCCGGAGTCGGTGGGAAGCCGCAGCTTGCGGGCGAGCTCGCCCTGCCGCTGCTGCGGCACCACCGCGGTGGCCAGCACCACCATGTCGGCCTCGACCTGCAGGGCCTGGCCGGAGAGGGTGTCCACCCCGTGGACGCGCAGGCGGTCACCGTCCCGGACGACCCGGCTGACCCGCCCCCGCACGTACACCACGTGCTCCTCCTCCATGACCCGGGCCACGAACTCCTCGTAACCCTTGCCGGCGGCGCGGATGTCGATGTAGAAGACGGTCGCCCGTCCGTCCGGGACCTTGTGCCGGTAGAGGAGCGCGTGCTTGGCGGTGTACATGCAGCAGATCCGCGAGCAGTAGGGAACCCCGAAGCGCGGGTCGCGGGAACCCACACACTGGATGAAGACGATGCTCTTGGGCACCCTGCCGTCCGAGGGCCGGCGCAGCTCGCCCATGGTCGGCCCGGACGCGGAGAGGAGCCGTTCGAACTCGAGCCCGTCGAGCACGTCGGGGTGGCGGCGGTACCCGTATTCGGCCGCATGCTCGGCCCCGATCAGCTCGTAGCCGGTGGCCACGACGATGGCGCCGACCTGGCGCTCCACGACCTGGTCACGCATGTCGTAATCGATGGCCCGGGGTGCGCAGGCCTGGGCGCAGCGCTCGCAGGCCAGCACCCGGTACTCACCGTTCCCGGAGGTGAGGCGGGCGTTGAGGCAGGCATCGGCGTCAAGGGTGTAGACCGGCGGAACCGCCTGGGGGAAGGGGAGGTAGATCGCTCGCCGCCAGGCCAGGCTCATGTCGAACTCGTTGGGCACCGCCACCGGACAGGCGGCGACGCAGTCGTCGCAGCCGGTGCACAGGTCCTCGCGCACGAACCTCGCCTTCTTGCGTATCCTCACCCGGAAGTTGCCGACGTAGCCCCCGACCTCCTCCACCTCCGCATAGGTGAGCAGCTCGATGCGGGGATGCCGGGAGACCTGCACCATCAGCGGGGTCAGGATGCACTGCGAGCAGTCCAGGGTCGGGAAGGTCTCGGAGAGCCGCGACATGTTGCCGCCGATGGACGGGTTTCGCTCCACGACGGTGACCTCATAACCGGCCTCGGCGATGTCGAGCGCCGCTCGGATGCCGGCGACCCCGGCGCCGATCACCAGGGCGCGCTTGGTCACCGGGACCTCCACGGGCTGCAGCGGCCCATCGTGCTTGGTCTTCTCGACCGCGGACGCGACCAGCGCGCACGCCTTCTCGGTGGCTGCCACGCCGTCCTCGTGCACCCAGGCGCACTGCTCCCGGATGTTGGCCATCTCGCAGAGGAACGGATTGAGTCCGGCCTCGGAGGCGGCGCCTCGGAAGGTCGGCTCGTGCAGCTGCGGCGAGCAGGCGGCGACGACCACCCCGGTGAGGCGCTGGCTGGCGATCGTCTCGCGGAGCAGCTTCTGGCCGGGCGCCGAGCACATGTAGGCGTAGTCGGCCGCGACTGCCACACCGGGGAGCTGCCGCGCGAAACCGGCGACCCGTTCGATGTCGACCCGCCGGGCGATGTTCTCCCCGCAGTGGCAGACGAAGACGCCGATCCGGCTCATCGGCTGGCCACGAGCGCCGCCCGGGTGGGCGCCTTCCCCCTGCCCGCCTTCCAGACCGCATCGGCGATCTCCTCGGGGTCGTGGATCTCGCCGCCGGTTCGCGGCACCGACAGCACCGCGCAGCCGTCGACGGCGCAGCGCTCCACCTCGCGGACGATCTGGCCGAGGTTGATCTCGGGCACCACGAACCCGGCAACCCGCGTCGACAGCTCGCGCACCCGCTCCTCGGGGAACGGCCACACCGTGCGCAGCCGGAGCAGCCCGGCACGCACCCCGCGAGCCCGAGCCCGGGAGATCCCTTCCAGGGCCACCCGGGCCGAGATGCCGTAGGCGAGCACGACGACCTCGGCTCCGTCGACGTCGCGCTCCTCCCAGTCGTCGATGTTCCCGCGATTGCGGCGGATCTTCTCGACCAGCCTGGTGACCAGCCGCTCCTGGGATGCGGCGTTGGTGCTCGGATAGCCGCAAGGATCGTGGGTGAGGCTCTCGACGAAGATGCGATAGCCCTGCCCCGCGACCGCCATCGGCGGGACCAGATCGTCGTCCGGCTGGTACCACGCTTCGTCCGGGGATCGGCGCGGTGACTTGCGCTCCCAGCGCGTGATCTGCTCCGGCGGCGGGATGACCAGCCGCTCCATGAGATGTCCCACCTCGGCGTCGGCGAGCAGCAGCACCGGGGTCCGGTAGCGCTCCGCGAGGTTGAAGGCGCGCACGGTGAGGTCGAAGCACTCCTGCACCGACCAGGGGACCAGGGCGACCATCTCGTAGTGACCGTGCGAGCCCCAGCGCGCCTGCATCATGTCGCCCTGGGCGACCAGGGTGGGGAGACCGGTCGACGGACCGCCCCGCTGGACGTTGCAGATCACCAGCGGGGTCTCGGTTATGACCGCCAGTCCGATGTTCTCCATCATCAGCGAGAAGCCGGGGCCGGAGGTCGCGGTCATCGCCTTGCGGCCGGCCCAGGATGCCCCGATGACCGCGGCTATGGAGGCGAGCTCGTCCTCCATCTGGGTGTAGATCCCGCCCAGCTGGGGAAGGCGCAGCGCCATCCGCTCGGCGACCTCCGTCGACGGGGTGATGGGGTAGCCGCCGAAGAACGTGCAGCCGGCGGCGAGCGCGCCCTCGGCGATGGCCACGTCGCCGAGCAGGAAGTGCGTGCCGGTGAGGGTTGCCCGAGGTTCCATCAGCTGTGCCTCATGCGGGAGAGGGAAGCGCGAAGATCGCGAAGTCGGGGCAGATCGTCGAGCAGGCCTGACAGACGACGCAGTCGTCACTGATCACGACCGGGAAGTGATAGCCCTTGGCGTTGAAGGCGCTCGAGAGCTGCAGGACCCGGGTCGGGCAGAAGGCGACGCAGAGCTCACAGCCCTTGCACCACTCGACCCGGATGTGGACCGTCCCCCGGCTGGGCCGCGGTCTGGAGAGGACTGGCGTACGGCTCAGCGGCTCCTCGTCGACCGCCCACGGAGGCGGCGGCGCCGGCGTCACGACTGCGACCCTCGATGCCATCTTCGTTCTCTGGAGCCGGCTTGTCTGGCAAAGCTATCCCACGCCCGCCCTGGCATCCAAGGGTCCAAGGTCCTGTCCCGATTGGTGCTTTATGCACAGAGCCCGTCTTGCGTCCACAGCGGTCAAGATTCCAGTTGTTGGTACTGTACGCACGAAGCGGCGCGCGGCGGCGGCCTGTCCCCAGCTGGTAACGTGACCCAGCCGGGCCGAGCTTGGTACTCGACGCACAAAAGCGTTTCGAGGCCCGCCGCGCCCGGCATCGCCGCCCTCGGTTCCTGACCCAGCAGGCCCGGCCCCCCTGGACCGGCGTCAGACGCTGCCGAACTTCTCCAGCTCGGCTGCTCCAGGGCAGAGCTTCGCGTAGGGGACATCGACCAGCGGCTGGGAAACGGTGCCGCTCATCTCGTGCAGGTCGGGCCTCGAGGAGTCGACGAAGAGGATGCCGGTCGGCACCTCGCCGCAGGCCCGGGCCTCCCGGAGGTGCTCCTCGACGGCGATCCGGTCGGTGGGGTCGTAGCCGGATGGCACCGCCCGTGCCCTGACCAGGCTGCCGTCGTGCAGGGTGAGGTCGGTGATGCCCTCCCAGCCGATGCTGGCCAGGATCTCGGGCCGTGGCGGCACGAAGTCGGTCTCGGTCACCCGGACCTCGTGCTCGCGGGTGAACCGGTAGCTCTTGGTCGACCCCTCGTGGTCGTTGAAGCTCACGCAGGGGGAGATGACATCGACGATGGCCAGGCCGCGGTGGGCGGTGGCCGCCTTGAGGATGGGGATCAGCTCCGCCTTGTCGCCGGAGAACCCTCGGGCCAGGAAGGTTGCTCCCAGGCTCAGGCCGAGCAGCATGGGATCGATCGGCTCCATGACGTTGGCGGTGCCCTTGCTGGTGGTCGAGCCGATGTCGGCGGAGGGTGAGAACTGGCCCTTGGTGAGGCCGTACACCCCGTTGTTCTCGATGATGTAGACCATCCGCAGGTTGCGGCGGATCAGGTGAACCAGATGCCCGATCCCGATCGAGAGCGAATCGCCGTCTCCCGAGATGCCGATCAGGAGCAGGTCGCGGTTGGCCGCGCTGGCCCCGGTGGCGATGGGTGCCATCCGGCCGTGGGCGCCGTTGAAGCCATGGGCGCCGTTCAGGAAGTAGCCGACGGTCTTGGCGGAGCAGCCGATCCCACTCAGCTTGGCCACCCGGTGGGGTGGCACGGCCAGCTCCCAGAGCGCCTGGACCAGGGCCGCGGTCACGGAGTCGTGGCCGCAGCCCGCGCAGAGCGTGGACATCCCCCCCTCGTAGTCGCGGACGGTGAGCCCCAGCGCGTTGACGGGGAGGCCCGGGTGCCGGACCGCGGGCCTGACTACGGTGGGCATGCCGCTGCCTCCGGGGAGAGCCGGGTCATCACGCCGTCGGTCACCTCGGCTGCGGTGACCGGTATGCCGCTGTAGACGAGCAGGGAATCCAGCCGCTCCGCCGCCGCCGGGACGGCGATCACCAGCAGGGAATGGAGCTGGGCGTCGCGGTTCTGCTCGACCACGAAGCAGCGCTCGTGCTCGGTCAGGAACTCCCGCACGGGTGGCGAGAAGGGGAAGCCGCGGATGCGCATCAGGTCGGTGACGACCCCCTGCTCCGCCAGCAGCTCGGCAGCCTCCCAGACCGCGGGGCCGCCGCTCCCGACGGTGACCAGGCCGATGCGGGCCCCGGGGCGGCGCTCGATCACCGGCTCGGGCCCCCGCAGCGCGCTGGCCGCGTGCTTGCGGCTCAGTCTGTCCAGCACCTCCCGGTACTCGCCCGGATCCTCGGTGTACGCGCCGAGGCGGTTGTGGCCAGAGCCCCTGGCGAGCCAGGCGCCCTTGGAGCCGCTTCCGGGGAGGGTGCGCGCGCACACCCAGTCTGGGTCGGGGTCCGAGTAGCGGTGGTAGGCCTCGATCTTCTCGAGGTCGGCGGGGTGCAGGACCCGGCCGCGGTCGGGCGCGTAGCGCTGATCCCAGCGCAGCCGGGGGACCACCCAGTCGTTCATGCCGATGTCGAGGTCGGAGAGGACCAGCACCGGGGTCTGGAATCGCTCGGCCAGGTCGAAGGCGCGCACCGCGAAGTCGAAGCACTCGGCGGGATCGCCGGGGAAGAGCACGATGTGAGCGGTGTCCCCGTGCGAGGCGTGGGCGGCCATCAGGATGTCGGCCTGCTGGGTTCGCGTCGGCAGTCCCGTCGATGGTCCGGCTCGCTGCACGTCGAAGACCACCGCCGGGACTTCCATGTAGTAAGCGAGGCCGAGCAGCTCGTTCATCAGCGACAGGCCCGGTCCCGACGTGGAGGTGAAGGCCCTGGCTCCCGTCCACCCCGCTCCGATCACGGTGCCGATCGCCCCCATCTCGTCCTCCGCCTGGATGATCAGGGCGGTGGCACGTCCGGTGTCGGGATCGCGACGATAGCGCCGGGAGAAGCTGGTGAAGGCGTCCATCAGGGACGTCGACGGGGTGATCGGATACCAGGCGGCGACCGTGGCCCCGGCGTAGATGCACCCCAGGGCCGCGCTGGTGTTGCCGTCGACGATGATCGAGCCCCGGGTGAGATCCATCGGCTCGACGTGGCAGGGCAGCGGCGCCTCGAAGTGCTTGTGCGCGTAGTCGTGGCCGATCGCCAGGGCCCGCCGGTTGGCCTCACGGAGCTTGTCCCGGCGGGCGTACCGCTCGTCGACCAGCGCCCCCATGATCCCCATGTCGATGTCCAGCAGGGCGGCGACGGCGCCGGCGTAGACGACGTTCTGGAGCAGGATGCGCTGCTTCGCGTCCCGGAACTCCTGGGCGCAGATCCGGGCGATCGGGATCTCCAGCAGGTGGATGTCGTCGCGGCCCGGCGGCTCCTGGAGCGGCCAGGTCGAGTCCCAGAGCACGCAGCCTCCCGGGCTGACCTCGGCGATGTCCCGCTTCCTCGTCTGCGCGTTCATGGCCACCACCAGGTTGGGTCGCGGCGCCCGGGCGCTGTAGCCGCGACCGCTCACCCGGATCTCGTACCAGGTCGGCAACCCCTGGATGTTGGAGGGGAAGAGATTCTTGCCCGACACCGGCACCCCCATTCGGAAGATGGCTCGCATCAGCAGGTTGTTGGCGCTCGCTGAGCCGGTGCCGTTGACGGTGGCGATGCGGATCGAGATCTCGTTGACCCGCGGCGCGGTTCCGTTTCCCGCCGGCCGCACCGGGAGGGTCGCGGTCATGGCGCCACCGCCGCGGCCGTCCTGGCGCCGGCCCGAGGCAGGCGCAGCTCCAGCTTCTGCATCTGCCAGGCGGCGGTCGGGCAGCGTTCGGCGCAGAGACCGCAGTGGACGCAGAGGTCCTCGTCCTTGACCATCACCCGGCCCGTCTGGGGAAGCGGCGCAGACACGAAGAGAGGAGCGTCGGGGTTGAGCGGCGGCACCGACAGATGGGCCCGGACCTCCTCCTCCTCGGCATTCGGGGTGATGGTCAGACAGCGCACCGGGCAGATGTCGATGCAGGCATCGCACTCGATGCAGAGCGGGGCGGCGAAGACGGTCTGGATGTCGCAGTTGAGGCAGCGGCGCACCTCCCGGGCGGTCTGGCCGGCCGAGAAGCCGCGCTCCACCTCGAGGTCGAGCACCTGGAGGCGCTGGACCATCTCGACGTGCTCCATCTGCTGGCGGGGCGAGGGGTTGTACTCGTTGTGGTAGCTCCACTGCCCCAGGCCCAGCTGCTGGCTGGCCAGGCTGACGCCCGGGGCGGGACGCTCGGCGGCGGGGATGCCCCGGCAGTGGTTGTCGATGGAGATGGCCGCCTGGTGGCCGTGCTCCACCGCCCAGATGATGTTGAGCGGGCCGAAGGCGGCGTCGCCCCCGAAGAAGACGCCGGGGAGCGTCGATCCCATGGTGCTGCGGTCGAGGACCGGCAGGTCGAGCTTGCCCAGCTGGAGACCCAGGTCGCGCTCGATCCAGGGGAAGGCGGTCTCCTGCCCGACCGCCAGGATGACGTCGTCGCAGGGGATCGTGAGCCGGCCGTGGGCGATCGATTGGGTCGCCTTGGCATCCCAGCTCAGCCTCTCGAACTCGACCCCGGTCAGGTGACCGTCCTCGACGATGAACCGGGTCGGCGCGTGATTGACGAGGATCTCGACACCCTCCTCCTCGGCATCCTCGAGCTCCCAGGGCGACGCCTTGAAGAAGGACCGGGGACGGCGGGCGACCACCTTGACGTCGCGACCGCCGATCCGCCGCGCTGAACGGCAGCAGTCCATCGCGGTGTTGCCGACCCCGATGACCAGCACCCGCTTGCCGATCGAGGTGACGTGACCGAAGGCGATCGACTGCAGCCAGTCCAGGCCGATGTGGATCCGGTCGCTGTCGTGGCGGCCGGGAAGCTCCAGGTCCTTGCCCCGCGGGGCGCCGCTGCCGATGAAGACGGCGTCCCAGCCTCCCTCGAGCAGCTTCCGGAGAGAGTTGACCGGTGTCCCGTAGCGGACCTCGACCCCGATGTCGAGGATGAATCGGATCTCCTCGTCGATCACCGACTCGGGGAGGCGGAATGCGGGGATGCTGGTGCGCACCAGGCCACCGGGACGCTCGTCCTTCTCGAGGATGACCACCTCGTAGCCGAGCGGGGCCAGGTCGTTGGCGACGGTCAGCGAGGCCGGGCCCGCGCCGACGCAGGCGATCCGCTTGCCGTTCCTCCGCTCCGGAGGGTGGGGGAGGCGGTCCTGGATGCCGGCGCGCAGGTCAGCGGCCACCCGCTTGAGCCGGCAGATCGCGACCGGGGTGCCGTCGACCCGGCCGCGCCGGCAGGCGGGTTCGCAGGGGCGGTCGCAGGTCCGCCCCAGGATGCCCGGGAAGACGTTGGTCTCCCGGTTGAGCATGTAGGCGTCGGCGTAGCGGCCCTGGCCGACCAGGCGGATGTACTCGGCGACGTCGGTGTGCGCCGGGCAAGCCCACTGGCAATCGACGACGCGGTGGTACCAGTCCGGAGAGCTGGTGTCGCTGGGCCTCACTGTGCCCAGTCTGGGCGGGTGTCAGCCGGACCAATAGAGGCCATGGTCCCGGAGCCCACACCCCGATGGTCCCGATGGTCCCATGCCGGCAATCCCCCCAGCACCTCCTGCCGGCGGGGTCTCACATCCGGAATGGGTGCGTTTCCGGACACACGGTCACCCCCGGGCCTTAGCCTCAGAGCAACCGTGGAGACAGGCGTGGACGTACCGATCGCGCCGGAGACCGCGAGGTCGGGCGACGCTGAGGCCCTCCGTGCTCTCTA
>Ga0187771_10000109_pt1 | contig 40074 bp, 34 predicted proteins | sample 0116_SJ02_MP15_1_FD_133139 | JGI IMG/M metagenome (GOLD analysis project Ga0187771, IMG submission 133139) | Tropical peat soil microbial communities from peatlands in Department of Meta, Colombia - 0116_SJ02_MP15_10_MG | ecosystem: Environmental > Terrestrial > Soil > Wetlands > Peat | place...
GACCGATTCGACGCAGGGAGCGGAAATGGCGGTAGTCACAAAATGATAACGGGAAGAGCCATGGATGCTTTGGCTACGCTCGCAGATGCATTGCTATGCCTGATCTTCCAGCTCGCTGGACAGGTGTGTTTGTTATTTTCTGCAAGTTAATTATTATTGAAACTAACAGATTTAAACAAGTCAAAGGGGTAAAATAGGGCTTCAAGAAAAATGGATATTAGATCTTTACGGAAGGCTCTATTGGCTAGGATAATATGGTTTTTTTTAGCTAGTGTCTGAATTGCAGAACCCCTTATTGGTTTTTCTCGTTTTTTGATATTTAGTAGGTTAAAGTTCCATACTTTGCGGACGCATGAAAAACGCTCATATTTTCAGGTCTTTTCCCTCTTCTCACCTCTAAACCATCCTTAATCTATTGCGATGGACAGGCTACAAAAAGGCCTAAAGTTTATTCATCGTTATGCCGATAATCACAATAGAAGGAGCAGCGAGATATGACCGTTTCTTCCATCATCACGAGTAGTTCAAGCCCTAGCACCGCATTATTCTCGATACTTGGTGGTCAACAAGCGTCACAACCATCTCAAGCTCAACTTTTGTCACAAGCCGTTTTAAGTGACAATGATAGCCCAATATTTTCTGCCCTTTCGGATAATGAACAAACCAGCAATCAATCTCTTGCGTTGTTCGCCATGGCAGGTGGAACGAAGGAGGATCAAGCTGGCAATTATCAGGGTGCTGCACAAGATTTCACATTATCCATCAGTTATAATCCATCCCAGAGCAATGTTGTCACTGCTGAAAATTTGATTGGGACGGCAGATATTGAAGACAATAACACTGCTGGAGCCATCAATGCTTACAAATCGTCCATTGCCGCAGATTCGCAAAACGATGCAACATATGTGTCATTAGGTAATATATATTTCAGCCAAAAAAACTATACTGATGCCGAAAAAAACTATGCAACTGCCGTTAGTTTGATTCCAACATCATCAAAGGACTTATACTCGCTAGGACAAGCGTATTTGTCAGAGGGCAAATATCAAGACGCTGAAAATACGTTTAACAAAGTAATAAGCTTGAATCCTACTGATGAAAGCGGATATTACGCTCTTGGACAAACATACAGCAAGGAGGGGAAATATAACAATGCGATCGAGGAATTTAATAAGGTGATCACCATAGCACCTAGCTTTTATACAGTTCATGTTGATCTTGGTGAAGCCTATGCTAATCTGGATCAGACAAATAATGCAAATGCTCAGCTGGACATTGTTCAAGCCAATGACCCAAATGATGCATCCCTTCTCAGTAACTATATTGATTCAGTTACAAAACCTCAGATTATTGCTGCCTACGGCGATGCAAGTAATGGCTTTAATACAAACCTCGGGCCTAATACCCAGGTTTCTAGTCTTAGTCCCTCGCTTGCAACTCCGAACGGTTCACAGCTTTTTTTTATGGAATTTGTTTTTAGCAAAGACATGAATCCGACGTCAGTGCAGAACCCATGTAATTGGTCAATTAGCAAAGCACAATACAACACTCCTGGAGGTGCCTATAACTGGGGGGTACCGACGAATTCGACAGACGTGCAAGTCGCTCCTATCCCGGTCAGTGTTGAGTACGATACATCTTCTCATACGGCTACGGTTTCCTTCCTCGTAGAACAAAATTCAACTGATAATGGTACAACTGATCCTTCCCATATAACATTTAAATTTAATGGTAAAGATGTGTATGGAAATAATATGAACCCATCAAAAGATCAATACGACGGAGTATCTCAGATTGTGTAGTTCAGAAAAAGGGTGCCTGGTTTTCAGGAAGTACACTTTTTGTTTTCAAGCTATCGATCTCCGGGATATTGCCACCTACCCTCACCAAGCCAACAAAAACATCGTTCTTGGCCTGTACTGCCATGCAATCAGGGAACGTCGGGTGCTTCACTAATTCCCCCGCCCACAATGACATCACCGTCACAGAATACTGCTGCCTGGCCGGGACTCACTCTTTTCACAGACTGCTCAAATGTCACAAATACATTTCATTCTCCCAGCGGTTCTATCCTTGCCTCAACAAATAATGATCGGGGCGGTCCGTGCCCGCCATCGGGAACGCACCGGTGCATCTTTAGGCTTTATGCGCCCGACAGCTCACTGACGCTCACTACTAACCCGACCAAGGCAGACCTTGAGGGAGCGATGAAAGTCCATATTCTCGCCCAATCTGAGGCGATCGGTCTTTATGCTAGGAAATAGAATAACGCTGTTGTTTATAGTTTTTTGCTCATCTGGTAAATAAAAGCAAGTATCTCGGCAACCGCCTTGTAGAGTTCGGGGGGTATTTCCTCGTTTAGGTCGAGAGTAGAAAGCACCTCAACCATATTCTGGTCCTCGCGAATGGGGATTCCATGCTCGCGCGCAAGGGCAATGATCTTTTCGGCCACCGATCCTCGCCCCTTAGCCACAATTTTTGGCGCGGAATCGGCGCCTTTATGATACGTCAGTGCCGCAGCTTTGCTCCAAGTGTCGTTCATATGCGGATATTGAGTCCTCCTCCCTGAGGGGTCTTGATCTCGATATTGGATGCCCGATGGATCGTAAAGCCTGCCAGCTTGATTCCCGCGGCGTCGGCCTGTTTTCTGAAAAGCATCGCGTTATCCTGTAGCAGCTGAAAAAATCCTTTGCTTTCCGTCAACACGTCAGCGTAGATTTTGCCGGACTGAAGCAGCAGCCGTGCGCTCGTCCTGCCGGCGCGTTCGAGATCCAGATTCACCGTACAGGAATAAGACTCTTTACCCGGCTTGTCTCGCCCAGATTCCCGGAAAATGAGCTCACCTTCTTTGAGATCTTTCCAGACGAAGGGGACAAAAACCTGGAGCGTATCGCTGAGCCTTGACTGCAGTTGAAGAAGTTCGATATTCTTGAGGATAGTATCGACTGCAGCCGTCAACGCATCAGCCCTTACCCCGCTTTGGGAAAGACTGTTTGCGACGCTGCTGTTCACCAGCTCCTGCCTCAGGCTCAAGAGCGCAGCCTTCATGTCGCTGTTTGCCAAAGTCTGCACTTTCTGATTTAGTGCCGTCTCTTCCTGCCCCTCTCCCAGTATAAGGAGCCTTAGCTTCGCCTCAAATAGAACTCCCGAATCCTGGACGGCTGCCTTTAATACGCTGCCGGACAGACCATCGACAGAAACCATCATCTTCTCCAGCGCGCTCAGGCCGGGAAGCAATTCCTTTAGCGACTGCGGTATGCTCTCGATGAGAGAACTAAGCACCGTCATATCCTCGGCTGCGGGCTTGAGGTCTTTGAGCGCATTGAGCGCCGATAGAATGGTATTCTTGATCGACGCGGGTCCTTCCCCATTTCCCTGAATCAGACGGAGCCGCATGTCCTGCCCCGCCTCTTCCACGAGCAAAGAAAGGACCTCGCCTTGTTTGAGCGGGAGATCTGTTCTCGCTTCAAGAATTGAATTTTTCATCCTGATTGCGACCGCAGTATCGGTAACGGTAAGGACTTCAGCCTGCACGATTTCGCCCACCTGGAGGGACGGAACGTTCTTCGTCCTGACGAGCAGGCTGGCATCCTGACTAATCTGTGGGATTGATGGTATTTGCATTATATCTTCAACCTTAAAATGTCATATTCATCGACATGTCAGTTAAAACAATACATGAAATTTTATGTCTTTCATCGGTAAAAGCTTTTCTGCTACGGTTTATATTCTTATCGGTCTTTTATCGTAATTTCTATAGATTCGTTAATAATTTGACTACTAATTTAACATCGAAGTGCATCAATGCATGCATATTATTGGCTGACGAGCAGGGAGTGTTATTGTCTGGGATGAAGTTAATGATTTATTGGCATATTGATTATATCTTCATCGCATGGATTATGATCACAGAGTAGCATATTGATTTCAGAACATTAGTAACGCCTCATTTACATTTTTTTGGTCGATGCGGGAATTTCTATATATCTATACATGCGTCAATAATTTGGCTTATATATAATTGGAGATGCCTACAATAATTAGTTGCACAAATTTTTAAATAGTTAAAATAATTACAATATTACAATATGTTACTAATAACATCATTAGTTTTTCATAATGCATATCGAGTCGGTATTAATATTGCAGTATAGGCAACAGTATCTAATTATTGACATAAAAATTATTTTATATGCTTATCCGGTTAACTCAGGTTTCGACTTTTTTGAGCGACCAGAACAGTGATGAATAGTCATTATTTGGGATGACAATGACCGTGATATGTGAAAGTTACCAATTAGCTGCGACAACCGGATAAGCATGTTATTTTATTTGGCACCATAAGAATGAATGCCCATAAAAAAAAGATTCTCATAACCGGCTCCGACGGCTTCATTGGTTCCCACCTGACCGAGGAATTAATACGTGAAGGGTATGACGTCCGAGCTTTCGTTTTCTATAATTCATTCAACTCCTGGGGCTGGCTTGACCATTCGGAACCGGAAATTCGAAAATTTCTCGATGTCTTCGCCGGAGATATACGCGATCCGCACGGGGTAAAACGAGCAATGACGGGTTGTGATGTTGTCATCCATTTGGCAGCGCTTATAGCGATCCCGTATTCGTATCATTCACCCGATACGTATATTGATACTAATATTAAAGGCACACTGAACATTCTACAGGCCGCCCGAGAGCTCGGAGTCGAGAAAGTCATCCATACGTCAACGAGTGAGGTATATGGCACAGCAAGATTTGTTCCCATAACCGAAGAACATCCATTGCAGGGACAATCACCCTATTCCGCAACAAAGATAGGGGCTGATAATCTTGCAATTTCATTTTATCATTCTTTTGATACTCCAGTCTCGATTATCCGTCCCTTTAACACCTACGGCCCTCGTCAATCCGCACGTGCTATTATTCCGACGATAATAACGCAAATTGCAAGTGGTCAAAGGCGAATAAAGCTTGGAGCATTACATCCTACCCGGGATTTCAATTATGTAGCAGACACAGTGCGGGGCTTTATTGCAGCTGCCATGTCTGACCATTCTGTGGGTGAAATTATCAATATAGGCAGCAGTTATGAAATCTCAATAGCTGATACCGTCCAGCTCATTTCCGAGCTTTTTGGGATTCCTATTGAGATAGAAATCGATCCAATACGTGTTCGTCCCAACAAAAGCGAGGTGGAGCGGCTCTGTGCAAATAATGAAAAGGCAAAACGGTTGCTGGACTGGGAACCTCAGTATGCAGGGAAAGAAGGACTTCGACAAGGATTGGCTGAAACGATTTCCTGGTTTACCAATCCAAAAAATTTAAAGACATTTAAGGCTCATCTATATAACATATGAATATTCCGCTTAATCCACAAACCGTACTCGAAGCCCTGAGGAGTGTATTACCGTCAAATCGAGAACATGTGTCGCTTCATGAGCCCTCGTTTAGTGGGAATGAAGAAGCCTACGTAAGGGAATGCATTAATACCGGCTGGGTGTCCTCGGTCGGAAAATTTGTCGATCGTTTTGAAAGAGATCTCGCGGAATTCACTGGCGCAAAATATGCAGTTGCCGTTGTAAACGGCACAGCGGCACTGCATATCTGCCTGAAACTGGTCGGCGTAGAAACGGGGGACGAAGTGCTCATCCCGACGCTCACCTTTGCTGCTACGGCTAATGCAGTTACCTATTGTGGGGCGATTCCTCATTTTGTCGATTCTGAAAAACGGACGCTGGGGCTCGACCCTGTTCACCTCACTGATTATCTCGCAGAAATCGCCGAATCTCACCACGACGGCTGCTACAACCGTATAACCGGTCGTCGCATCAAGGCCGTTGTGCCGATGCACACCTTCGGACATCCTGTTGATCTTGACCCACTGTTTGCCGTCTGTCAACGCTATGGCCTGGAGTTAGTAGAGGATGCGGCGGAATCTCTAGGGTCATTCTACAAGGGGCGACACACGGGAAACTGGGGCCGCCTTTCGGCCCTGAGTTTCAACGGCAACAAGATTATCACTACTGGTGGAGGAGGCGCCATCCTAACAAACGACGAAGAACTGGCGGCACGGGCCAAGCACTTAACTACAACAGCCAAGGTTCCTCACCGCTGGGAGTCCATGCATGACATGGTTGGGTACAATTACCGTCTCCCCAACATTAACGCAGCTCTCGGATGCGCACAACTTGAGCAGCTGCCATCGTTTATTTATAAAAAGCGTTCTCTTGCGGATAGGTACAAAGCCGCCTTTAGCGGTGTGACAGGAATTTCGTTTTTTACTGAGCCAGAATATTCAAAAAGCAATTACTGGCTGAACATTTTATTGATCGACGAGCAAAATTTGTCGCAGAGAGACGCAATATTAGACTTGACCAACCGTAATTCTATCCAGACGAGGCCGGCCTGGATCCTGATGCACCGGCTTCCCATGTTTGATCTATGTCCACGCATGAACCTGAGCGTTGCGGAAAACATAGTCAGCCGTTTGATTAACATACCGAGCAGCGCGTACCTCGGAGGAGAAGTTCATGTCGAGGCGTAGAATCTGCGTAGTCACAGGCAGTAGGGCAGAATACGGCCTTCTCTATTGGCTCTTGAAAGAAATTCAGGAAGATGCCCATCTTGAACTTCAGATTATTACAACGGGCATGCATCTCTCCCCTGAATTCGGATCAACCTACAGGGTGATAGAAGAAGATGGTTTCATGATTAATGCGAAAGTGGAGATGCTTCTATCCAGCGATACCCCCGTCGGAATCGCAAAATCAATTGGCCTTGGGGTGATAGGTTGCGCAGATGCCTTGGACCGTTTGCGCCCGGATATTCTGGTTCTGCTCGGGGATCGTTTCGAAATTCTTGCAGCGGCCCAGGCGGCAATGTTAGCAAAAATTCCGATCGCACATCTTCATGGAGGAGAAACAACCCAAGGGTTACTTGACGAGGCTATTCGTCACGCTATAACCAAAATGTCGCATCTGCACTTTGTTGCAACAGAGCCGTACAGGCAACGAGTTGTTCAATTGGGGGAATCACCGGAGAGAGTATTCAACTACGGAGCTCTGGGTTTAGACAACATTTTGAAGTTAACGCTTTTAAGTCGGGACAAGCTCCAGGAAGAGTTGAATTTTAGCTTTAGGAAAGTCAACTTTCTTGTAACTTACCATCCTGTGACGTTAAGTGCAGAAGGGCCTGAAAGAGCAATGAATGAGCTTTTCAGGGCATTAGATAGATTTCCTGAAGCGTCTGTGGTTTTTACGAAACCCAATGCCGATACTTTGGGGCGAATTATTTGTAACATGATTGATGACTATGTTGATAAGCACATTGCTCGTTCTGTCTCATATACGTCTCTCGGACAGTTGAAATATTTGAGCGCTGTTAGCAACTCAGAGGTAATTATCGGTAATTCTTCGAGCGGGATTATTGAGGTTCCGGCACTCGGCAAACCGTCGGTCAATATCGGTGACAGACAAAAAGGAAGATTGAAGGGACCTTCCGTTATTGATTGTGACGACAATGCACACAATATAGTTATAGCTATTGAGAAGGCGCTCTCAGCCGAATTTAAAGAAAAAATCTTTCCAGCAGAATCGCCTTATGGTGTTGGTGGAGCATCAAAGAAGATAAAACAAAAACTCGAAGAAGTTAATCTAAATGGGATTCTTTTTAAAAAATTTTTTGAATTAATTACCCCGCAGCAAGCTGACGGGGTATAAAGGAAGAATACTCATATGAGAAACCTGCGGTTTCTCATGCTCTTCCCTCTATAAGGTGACCCCGTAGCAAGCTACGGAGAATAGCAAGTTTAAAGGTGATGCAGTGAAGATTGCTTTTATAGGATGCATAACCCTTAGCTGTAAAATGCTGCAACATCTGTTAACAAGTTCATATGCAGAAGTCGTTGGCATTGTAACTTGTAACAAATCATCATTTAATGCCGATTTTGCTTCATTAAAACCTTTAGCCTCTGAAGCGGATATCCCCTGTTTTATAGTGGAAGGAAATAAGCAGAACGCCATGGCCGAATGGCTAAGAACGCTACGGCCTGATGTGATTTATTGCTTTGGGTGGTCTTATCTGTTGAGAAAAGAGATATTGCAAATTCCAAAACTTGGCGTGGTTGGTTATCATCCTGCGGCATTGCCAAAAAACCGAGGACGTCACCCAATCATCTGGGCATTGGCGCTGGGGCTGAAATCAACGGCATCAACATTCTTTTTCATGGATGAAGGAGCAGATTCCGGCGACATCTTAAGCCAGGAGACTGTTATGATTGATGATACAGATGATGCTGGAATTCTTTATGAAAAGCTTTCCGTATCGTCGCTTCGACAGATAACAGATTTTACCGCTTTATTGGCAGAAGGAAAGTATACACGTATTCCTCAGGATCATGAAAAAGCAAATTATTGGCGAAAGAGAATTAATGATGACGGCAAAATTGATTGGCGAATGTCCGCAAAATCAATTCATAACCTTATCAGAGCATTGACAAGACCTTACATAGGTGCTCATAGCATTTTTCAACAACGAGAAGTTAAAATATGGAAAGCTAATGTAGCGTTGCTTGATGAGCCAGAAATTGACAATGTCGAGCCTGGAAAAGTGTTGTCTGTCGAGGACGAAACGATTGTTGTAAAGTGTGGTGAGGGGGCTTTAAGAATTATTGCACACGAATTCCCTGCTTTTCTATCCGTGGGAGATTACTTATGACAACAGTTCTTGTTATAGCTCCCCATCCTGACGATGAAACCCTCGGCTGTGGCGGTGCAATCCTGCGACATCGCCATGCAGGAGATGATATTCATTGGTTGATCGTCACGAGCATAATTGAAGGCGAAGTATTTAAGCACGAACAGGTTGCTGCTCAGGAGCGGGAAATTGCCGAGGTAGCCTCTCGCTACCGGTTCCAGTCGGTCAATTGCCTACGCTTCCCCACCACCCGTCTCGATACTCTGCCTCAGTATGAGATAGTGGCGGCTATCAAGAAGATTTTTCAGCTTGTTAATCCGGAGATCATCTACCTTCCCTACCGAGGAGATGTGCATACCGATCACAAAATGGCGTTTGACGCAGCAATTTCCTGCACCAAATGGTTTCGTCAATCCTCCGTCAAACGTGTCCTGGCCTATGAAACCCTTTCAGAGACCGAGTTTGGAATCAACCCTGACTGCCGCGGGTTCCAGCCCAATGTCTTTGTGAATATCAGCGAATTTCTTGAAGAAAAACTGGCTATCCTTGGACTCTATTTCGGCGAGATGGGTGTTTTCCCCTTTCCCCGCAGCGTTGAGGCGGTGCGGGCGTTGGCCACGCTGCGGGGTGCCAATGCTGGCTGCAGTGCAGCAGAAGCCTTCATGCTTCTGAAGGAGATTGTGTGACAACTGGACACACTTATATCATCGCTGAAGCCGGGGTGAATCATAACGGCTCTCTCGACCTGGCGCTTCAACTGGTCGATGTTGCCGCAGAAGCCGGAGCGGATGCGGTCAAGTTTCAGACCTTCCGTGCGGAGCGTCTGGTAAAGGCAAGCGCTCCGAAGGCTGAGTACCAGATAAACTCTACTGATGCCTCTGAATCGCAGTTTGAAATGCTGAGGAAGCTTGAACTCGACGAATCTGTACATCGTGAGCTTATCGGACGTAGCCGTCAACGCGGGTTACAGTTTCTCTCAACTCCTTTTGATCAAGAGAGCGTTGATCTCCTGGCGGTGACCTTGGATCTACCTATTCTTAAATTGCCCTCCGGTGAGATCACCAATGCCCCACTCCTGTTAAAGGCAGCATCCACCGGTAAGCCGATTATCCTCTCCAGTGGCATGTGTACACTGTCTGACATTGAAGCCGCCCTCGGCGTGCTTGCCTTCGGCTATTTGAATCGGAGTTCGTCGCCTACGATAGCGGCTTTCCAGGAAGCCTTCCGCTCGGCTGAAGGTCAGCAACTCCTGCACGAGCATGTGACCCTGCTGCACTGCACCGCAGAATACCCTGCTCCCTTTCAGGATGCCAACCTGCGTGCCATAGAAACGATAGCTGCCGCCTTCGGTCTGCCGGTTGGATTCTCCGACCATACCGAGGGAATTGCAGTGCCTATCGCAGCCGTAGCTAAAGGGGCCGCAGTCATCGAAAAACATTTCACATTGGATCGAAACCTGCCCGGTCCCGATCATAATGCATCACTTGAACCCGACGAACTGAAGACGATGGTGTGTTTGATCCGTCAGGTAGAGAGCGCGCTCGGCTCTCCCCTGAAAAAGCCGGCTCCTTCCGAGGTAAAAAACATGAATGCAATTCGCAAGAGCATTGTGACGGCAAAAAAAATCAGGACCGGAGAACCTTTTACCACTGACAACTTAGCTGTCAAGCGGCCAGGGAGCGGTATTTCTCCGCTCCATTACTGGGAATTGCTCGGCAGAAAGGCCATTCGAGATTTTGAAGCTGATGAGGTGATCGAGCTATGAGCCTGCCTGTTATCGTCCTGGGGGCTGGGGGACATGCAAAAGTACTGATTGATACTCTGCTTGAATCGTCTGCGATTATCGCCGGGGTTACTGACCCCGACCCAAATCTTATCGGAACTAGACTTCTCGGCGTGCCGGTACTCGGTGGAGATGAGGTCGTAAGTAAATTCCCACAAAGTGAAATTTGTCTGGTAAATGGCCTCGGTTCAGTTGGATTGCCAATCAGAAGACGGGAATTGTTTCAACGATTCAAAAAATCCGGTTATATCTTTGCCAAAGTCGTTCACCCGTCGGCCATCATAGCATCCGATGCTGAACTGGGCGAAGGGACGCAGGTCATGGCCGGGGCGATTATCCAGCCGGGTAGTCGCATCGGCTGTAATGTCATCGTCAATACCAAGACCTCAGTTGATCATGACTGCGTAATCGGAGACCACGTTCACTTAGCCCCGGGAGTGACACTCTCAGGTGGTGTACGCATGAGAAATTCCGTTCATGTTGGCAGCGGAGTCACAGTGATCCAGGGCATAGAGATCGGAAATAATAGTTTGATCGGTGCTGGTTCGGTTGTCATTAATAATGTGCCAGACAGCGCCGAGGTTTCCGGTGTTCCTGCAAGAAATATAAAGATAGTGACAAAGAAATAACCAGGCGGTTAGTCTATGGAAAACAAACGTCTTAAGTTACGCCACAACATCACAAAACAGATATTTATCGTGATAACCTGCGATACGTTTATCGATGCTCCATATTTTGTTTTCCACAAATGGCACTATGATTATATCGACATCTGGGCTGTCAACGGATCCTGGCGAGGGGTTACCGTACCTTATGGTATGCTCTACATGAAAAATGGATTTCTTGATGAAATCGACGATCAGCCTACGCTTGCCCTCTTCATTAATATTGGAACCTACTTCTTCGAACCATACGCCCTCGAGTTCATCAAAGAACGACAACGTCTCGATATGTATCAGCTTATTCTGGAGATTGAAGCGCAGGGCGCAGACTGGGCTGGAGTCTACACCCAGTCAGAATGCGGGTTCGATATCGGACAATGGGATGAATATCGAATGAGTCTCGAGGAATTGGGAAATGTATAAAGACCGATCAGCTATAGGTATCATACCTGCACGCGGAGGCAGCAAGGGGCTGCCCGGGAAAAACATTATGATGCTCTGTGGGAAACCTTTAATCGCATGGAGCATTGAAGCTGGCTTGCGGTCAAAATATCTTGATCATGTAATGGTCACCACAGATAGTGAAGAAATTGCTGATGTTTCCAAAAAATATGGAGCAACTGTCCCATTTCTTAGACCGCAAGAATTAGCACGAGATTATTCAACAACATTTGATGCTGTGCAACACACTGTTGAGCATTACAGAAATATGCTTGGTAATACATTTGATTATATCATTCTGCTGGAGCCGACTTCGCCACTAAGAGAAAAAGACGATATTGACAATATGATAAAAGAATTAGTGGAAAATGAAAATCACTACGATTCCATTGTAAGCATAGGGGAGGTACATGAGCATCCTTCTATAATGAAAAAAGTTATTGGTAATTCTCTTGTACCGTTTTGTGAAGAATTAAAGCTGACAACAAGACGACAAGATAACCAACCGGCTTATTTCCCATACGGTGTTGCATATATTGTAAAAACGAGCGTATTGTTAAAAGAAAAAACATTTTATACTTCTAGAACTACCTTTTATAAAATTAATCGCTATCAGAATTATGAAATAGATGATATCTATGATTTTTTGGCTATTGAAAACATAATGAAATATCAGTGGAGATTATTATGAAATTTCTTGTCATAGGACTTGGTTCCATGGGTAAAAGAAGAATAAGGTGTTTAAAAGCCCTTAATTACACGGAAATCGTTGGATACGATGTCAGATTTGATAGGAGAAGTGAAGCAGAAAAATTATATGGCCTGCAAACGGTAGATAGTCTCAGTAATTTTGATTTATCTGCCATGGACGCCTTCATCATTTCTGTTCCACCAGCTCTGCATCTAGAGTTCCTGAAACTTGCCGTAGAACACAATAGGCCAGCCTTTGTTGAAGCAAGTGTCGTACTTGATGGACTTGAAGAAATCAATCGCCTTGCAGTTCTAAAGGAAGTATTAATTGCACCGTCTTGTACCCTCCGTTTTCATCCAGCCATTAAGGATATTAAGCGGATTGTACAGAGCGGCATGTACGGTAAATTTACCAATTTTTCATACCACTCGGGACAGTATCTCCCAGATTGGCATCCTTGGGAAAAGGTAACGGACTATTATGTGTCGCAAAAGGATACCGGTGGTGGAAGGGAAATCGTTCCATTTGAGTTAACGTGGTTGATAGATATCTTGGGCTATCCTGAAAACGTAGCCGGCTTTTATGGAAAGACGATGGATGTGGGCGCTAATATTGATGATACCTATGTGCTGTCGCTAAAATTCAGGCAAGGTTTCGGGATTTTCTTAGTGGATGTTGTTTCACGATATGCTATGCGAAGTCTTGTTTTAAATTTAGAGCTTGCTCAGATCGTTTGGCGATGGGATGAGGCGACTGTTAATGTCTATGAAGCGAATAATCAAAGATGGATCGCGTACAAGCAGAAAGAAGCATCTGCGCATCCAGGCTACAACAAGAATATTATCGAAGATATGTATGTTGAAGAATTGAGCTCTTTTGCTAATGCCTTGAAGGGGAAAGAGAAATTTCCTAGCACACTTGCAGATGACATAGAAGTTTTAAAGGTCTTATATCGTATTGAAAACAGACTATAGAAAGAGCGCAAAAATGGGGAAATCTCAGGACTTATACAAAAAAGCAAAAGCACTGATACCCGGAGGGACCCAGCTCTTATCTAAGAGACCTGAGATGTTCCTTCCTGATCTCTGGCCGGCTTACTATGAAAAAGCTAAAGGCTGCGAGGTTTGGGATTTAGACGGCAACAAATATATTGACATGATCACAATGGGAATCGGCGCATGCATACTCGGTTATTCGGATGATAATGTCAATACAGCAGTAAAGAATATTATTGATAAAGGTAGTATGTCGATTCTTAATGCTCCCGAGGAGGTAGAACTTGCAGAATTGCTGTGTGCTTTGCATCCTTGGGCGGGAATGGTACGCTATACGAGAGGCGGTGGTGAGGCAGTGACCGTAGCCGTCAGGATAGCGCGTGCCAAGACGAAAAAAGATAAGGTTTTATTTTGTGGATACCATGGCTGGCATGATTGGTATCTTTCGGCTAACCTTTCTGAGGACCGTGCGTTAGACGGACACTTGTTGCCTGGACTTGCTCCAAGAGGGGTGCCAAGAGCTTTACGAGGTTCATCGTATCCTTTTGTTTATAACGATACGAAGGGTCTTAAGAACCTTGTTGATAAGTTCAAAAATGAAATAGGCGTAATAGTATTAGAAGCAATTCGTAATGTAGAGCCTGAAAAAGAGTTTATAAACGCGATTATGGAGGTAACACGTGAACTTGGTGTTGTATTTATTGTAGATGAAATCACATCAGGATGGAGGTTAAATCTCGGAGGTGCTCATCTGCTCTACAAAATTGAGCCAGATATTGCTGTCTTTGCCAAATCGATCAGTAACGGGTTCCCTATGGGTGCAATTATAGGCAAAGAAGAAGTCATGGAAGCTGCCCAGGATACTTTCATTAGCAGTACCTATTGGACAGAAAGAATTGGACCGACGGCCGCTCTCGCAACTATCAAAAAATTGAGAGAGAATAACGTATCTAATCATCTAGTTGCAGTCGGGGAAAAAATTCAGGAGGGGTGGAAAACCGCGGCAGCCAAGAACGGTATTCCGATAGAAGTGTCCGGAATTTATCCACTGAGTCATTTCAATTTTCAAGGTAAGAAACCATTGGTTCTAAAGACCTTATTCACTCAGCTCATGCTGGAAAAGGGATATTTGGCCAGTAATTCTTTTTATGCATCATATGCTCATAAGGAAGACCACGTGAAAGGCTACCTGATGGCCGCGGATGAAGTATTTTCTTTTATTTCCAGAATCATGAGAGATGGAAAGCCTGAAAACTACTTAAAAGGTCCCGTCTGTCATTCCGGCTTCAAAAGATTAACCTAATGCTCGTCTAAGGAAAAGGACTTTCGAGTTGTATGTTAAATAACAAAGTAATTATTGTAACCGGTGGGGCAGGCCTGCTTGGCAGAGTCTTTATTAAGGCTATTGTCGAAAATGGCGGTATTGGTATTATTGCTGATATCAATAAGGAAAACGGGAAAAAAACAATGCAGGAACTAAAAAATGAAACGGGATCAAACGGCATAGATTTTGTACATTTGGACATTACTTCCAATAAGTCTATTAATAACATGATAGAAAGTTTATTAAGGAAATATCACAAAATCGATGCATTGGTAAATAATGCATACCCGCGCAATAACAACTACGGAAGAAAGTTTGAATCGGTAACTTTTGAAGATTTCTGCGACAATGTTAATTCGCACCTTGGCGGTTATTTTCTTACGTCCCAGCAAATGGCATTGTATTTTAAGAACCAGGGATATGGCAATATTATCAATATTGCTTCTATCTACGGTGTTATTGCTCCACGATTTGAAATATATGAAGGGACCTCTATGACGTCACCCGTTGAGTATTCTGTCATAAAATCGGCGTTAATTCAGCTTACTAAATACATGGCTAAGTATCTGAAGGGAACAAATATACGTGTAAATGCAATCAGCCCTGGTGGAATTTTCGACAATCAACCTGATATGTTTCTAAAAAATTATTCAAGGTTATCCCTTTCTAAAGGTATGCTCAGAACAGAGGATCTAAAGGGTACAATCCTTTTTCTATTATCTGATGAATCTACCTATGTAAATGGCCAGAACATTGTTATTGATGATGGATTTAGTCTCTGAACATTATCCAATTAGTGCCGTCAGTAAGGGGAAAATTGATGAGCAGCTTGAACAGCCATAATATAGCAATAAACAATGCAGCATGGAAAATTTGTGACAGGAATTTACGAAAGCGAAGTAGCGATTGTTCAAACGCTTTAATTTTATAACCATGCGACTCCTGGGCTTCACTGAGAAGTCTAATCCCTGCTAAGAAATGCAAGAGGATACCCATTCTCCAGAAGGCAGCATGAAAAATGAACCGCGCAACCATTCGGGAGCACTGAGACAAATAGGAGGAAATATGAAATTTCTTATGTTTTATGTGAATGACACCAGTAACACAAAAGTACCTACAGGTATTTTATATCTGCTTACTATCCTAAAACAAAGAGGACATAGTGTTAGCGTGTTCGATAATTCTATTTATGGCCAGGAGAAGGATAAAAACGATCATGACATTAGGGGAAGTTTTTTAAACTTTCAGCTGCTAGATTTGAGGCCGTATGGCGTTACCTATAATAGAGTGACTCAAGACTATGTTGATACGGAAGTGGCGAGACATTTACAAAATTTTGATCCAGATATTATTGGAATATCCATCACCGAGGATACTAGTAACAGTGGATTATACTTTGCAAGCTTATGTAAACGAATTCTTCCAAATGTCCCAGTAATTGTAGGAGGAGTTTATTGCATGACAAGACCAGATCAAGTGATTAGCCATGAATCGGTTGACATGGTTTGTGTCGGTGAAGGAGAAATAGCCTTGCCTACTTTAGTGGATAGAATAGCAAAAGGAGAATCTATAGACGATATTCAAAATCTGTGGATAAAGAAATCAGATGGCTCCATAATTAAAAACCCTGTTGGGTCGCTGATTGATTTGAATTTACTACCTTATCCAGATCTGTCTTTGGTCGATGATCGGCATTTATTTGCACCATTTGCCGGCCATGTGTACAAAATGACATACATAGAAAGTCAACGGGGATGTCCAAGAAGATGTACATATTGTTGTAATCAGGTTTTTTTGAATACCTACAAAGATCATATTAAGAATTACCTTAGAAGGAAAAATGTTGGTCGATTAATAGATGAAATTGTATATCTGAAAAATGAATATGGACTTAATTTTATCCAATTCACTGACGATGATTTCTTATTGAGACCTGTAGAAGAGCTGGTAGAGTTCACCAAACTGTATAAGGAAAGAGTAAATTTGCCTTTTTGGATCCAAGCTGAAGCATGGCATGCAACGGATGAAAAAGTAGGATTAGTCCGAGAAGCTGGTTGTGTTTCGATTAGTATGGGTGTGGAAACCGGCAGTGAGTATATATTGACAAAGATCATGAAAAGGAAAACCCCTCGCGAAAAGACGATAGAGGCATTTCGTATAATGCATAAACACGGTATTAGGACATCAGCTAACGTTATAATTGGTGTCCCTGAAGAAACTAGAGAAACAATATTTCAAACAATTGAACTAATAAGGGAGTGCGAGCCTAAAAGTGTTAACTCAGCTATATTTATTCCTTACTATGGTTTAGAGTTGCGCGAGTATGCCGTTCAAAAAGGCTACTTAGATGATAATTATCATCGTGACTTGAAAGATTCCTGGCGCGCAGTTTTAACTATGCCGCAAATATCAAATGATGAGCTTGAAAACCTTGCAAGGACTTTCGTGCTTTACGCTTCACTCCCTAAAGAAGATTGGAGCGATATTGAAAAGATTGAAAAGAAGCCAGATGAAAATGTAGAGTTAAAGAAAATCCTAGAAAACAAGTTTTGGAATATTATGCTGGAACGCGGAATAAATTTGGATATTCCTGGATTTGACTATGATGGCTTCCTGAAAGAGCGTCGTACGGAGCTAAGCATGCGTAAACCAAGAAATTCCTATCAAGATGCAGGGCATGTTGGCACAGCATGAAGATGCTGTGCAGGCCACGGCCGCGGCGATGGCCTCGGCGGATAAGGAGGACTTCCAGTCCCCCTTATAACCCGCTCTACAAGGATGACATCCATCCGCGTGGAAAGTACTGGATGTTTTGTAATGGTTTCCTAAATATTACTACACTGGGTCTTGAGTTGCTTCGAGAGACACGGCAAATTTTTTAGAATCGTCGGCAATTATAGATTGTTTCTAAAATATTTTATTTGATTGTGAGTGACTCGTATGAAAATATTGAAAGATAACTTCTTTATTCATGAGTATGAATCTATTACAACTGCCTTAAAAAAGCTGGAAAAAATATCCGATAAGGTAATTTTAGTAGTTGATGAGTCTAATAAACTTAAAGGGACTTTAACGGATGGAGACGTAAGAAGGTTTATCCTTAAAGGCGAAAGTCTTGATACTGACATATCGAGGCTCTATCAGAAAAATCCTATTTATTTGATTAAAGGCGACTTTAACTTGGAACAGGCAAAGTCTCTTTTTTTGAAATATAAAATACAATTAATACCCTTGGTTGATTCTTCTTTGAAGGTTTTAGATTTTATTACTTGGAATCAGGTTTGTCTTGGATTAGAGCCCATAAGCATTTCAGAAATGGACGTGAACATTCCGGTCGTCATAATGGCTGGCGGAAAAGGAACAAGACTTGATCCCTTTACAAAAATACTTCCCAAGCCATTAATGCCGATAGGTGAGAAGACCATTACGGAAAAGATTATCGACGAGTTCAAAAGGCATGGTTTGAAAATTTTTTATACCATAATTAATTATAAAGGTGAGATGATTGAGTCCTATTTTAACAGCATTGAAAAGGATTATGAAATTCACCACCTATGGGAAAAAGATTTTTACGGCACTGCTGGTGGTTTGAAACTGTTGGAGGAAATCGTCGGGGACATATTTATAGTCTCAAATTGTGACGTTATAGTGAAAGCCAATTATTGGGAAATTATCAACGCCCATAAAAAGAACAACGCAATGCTGACCATGCTCTCTTGTATTCAACACTATAAAATACCATATGGTGTTATAAACTCAGAAATTAACGGACTTGTTACAAAAATAACAGAAAAGCCGGAATATTCTTTTATTGTTAATACCGGGATATATATTTGTTCAAAGAATATATTAAAATACATACCGGCGGATCAATATTTCGATATGAATAATTTGATCCAACAGTTGATTATTAACAAAGAAATAATCATGACATATCCTATCACCGAAAACGATTACATTGATATAGGACAATGGGATGAGTATAAATCAGCTTTAAAGAAAATGGACATTCATTAAAGGTAATTCAAACGTTATGATCATTGGCAAGAAGTTTCTATGGAAAACTAGTAATCAAATTGTTTTATCAACTTTAAGTGTGAGATTACGAATGACCGTATGGCAGACATCCTTTTTACTAGCCATGCATATAGTTGAATATTTGAAAAGAAACTTCATCAGCGAGAACACGAATCATTTCCGGAGGAGTGGCAAATGACTTTTGAAAATATTCTCAGAAAAAATAAGGGGCTTAGGAATGCACACGCCGGCAAAAGATGTTTTATTATTGGTAATGGCCCGTCTCTTAACGTCCAGGACCTCACGCTCCTGGAAAATGAGATAAGTATTGCCGTAAACCTTTTTTTTAGTCATCCCAAGGCAAATAAAGTGGCGCCCCCGTACTGGGTAATGGCTGATCCGCTTTATTGGGAAAATCCCGATGTTTGGTTTTACCCCGCTTTTAACGCGGCCATAAAAGCAGAATGCTGTACCAAGTTGCTTGTACCAACCGGCGGCATTCCCTTTTTTTTGTCAATCAATACAGGGCCTTTAATCGATCTTCATTTCTTTAAATTTGATGCGACAAAGGACCATACAAGCATTATCGATTTTACACAGGGGATTCCCCCCTATGGCCAGAATGTGGTTATTGTTTGCTTAATGCTTGCTTTTTATCTGGGATGCAACCCTATATATTTTATCGGCTGTGACTATGATTTCGCCAGAATGTCCAAGGAGGAGTACCTAAAGAATAAATTCAATCATTTTTACGGGGAAGATATAGTACCGACTGATCATCAATACATGGCTTGGGAGCAGTGGAAACGGTGCATTGCGAGGATGGACTATGAATATGAACAGCTCAATAAGTATGCCGCTATGTGGGGCTTTAATGTATTCAATGCAACTAAAGGAGGTTTTTTAGAGACGTTTCCACGGGTTGTCTACGAGGATCTGTTTGCCCTAAACATGCCGCCTTACACTACAGCCGGGGAGAATCAGGGGGCCCGATTTCTCGGGGAAAGAGCCATACAGCTCATGAACTCCGGTGATAATCAAGCGGCTCTTGTCCTTATCGACGAGGCACTCAGGACCAATATTAACAGACAAATACGGGCGGAGGGGTTGGAATATTTGAAAGCCCTATGCCTTGCACGGCTGAACCGGTTTTCCGAGGCTCTCATATGTGCCCGCCAGGATTTCTCATGCAATCCTTCAAACCGCGATAAATCTGATGTTCTGATTCGGCAACTCTTGCAAGAAGGCGTTAATTGCGGGTTATTAAAGTGACTAACTTGAAAATAAGGACTCACACAATGGGTAATGTACTAGGCTCTCTGTTGCTAGCCGACCCCTACTCCTTCACGCGGTCGCCACGCAGAGGGAACACACCCAAGGCCAGACCATGATAACCATTACGAGCGCCCAAGCGAAGACGATTAAAATTCAGTACACACTTAAGCAGATATGCCGATTTCTTCAGGCGCTCAGAAAGGCTGCGGAACAATTGACTCTGCCTAAACGCTGGCGATTCATCTTAAGCCGTGCGTTCATCAAACTGCCGGGAGTTAGAACGCTCCAAACACCTGATTTACTGCTACTGGCGATGTGAAGCGGTGTGAATAAGTAGGTAAAATATGGGAAAAGTTTGTCCTGATAAAAGCACGATTGCGGAGTGCATCGAGCATTACGTGCTTTCTGAGCCTGATGCCCTTTGCTGCTCCATTCGGGTAGGAGGCACATGGTTTTCATACTCTAGAATGGAGTTCTGGGATTATATCTGCCGATATGCTTCGCTTTTTGCTGCTTCCCTCAGCGTACAAACGCTGATCCTGTTTATCAAGAAACTTGATATCCACCTTCTGGCTGCTTATATTGGCGCAATGAAGGCAGGCCATATACCTGCACTGATAAGCCCGCCGACGGCAAAGGTAAACGAATTTGAATACATGCGTAGGATACGCCATATTTACGATCTTACCGGATTTGGATCTATTTTTACGGACACATCAGAGAAAGGGCACTACGTAGCCATCCGTGAGGGCTTGGTATTTTTTCCCGAAGACCTTCCTAAGCATTCAGTTCCGGTTGTCCCCCGTAAAACCGAAGATGCGCTCGTCCAGTTTTCTTCAGGTTCTACAGGTCTCCAGAAAGGGGTGGTGCTGAGCCACCGCGGAATCATTGCTCATACGCAGAATTACGCTGCAACACTGCGACTGAGCGGTGAAGACAAGATAGTCAGTTGGCTACCTCTCTACCACGATATGGGACTGATCGCCTGCTATCTGATGCCGTTGATGTGTGGTATCCCATTTTATCAGATGGATCCGTTTGACTGGATTGTCCAGCCCGATCTCCTTCTGAACGTTATTGAAGAAAAGAAATCCACAGTTTGCTTTCTGCCGAATTTCGCTTATCAAGTGCTTGCTAATAAAGGGCGCGCACATGATCTCAGCAGTATACGGCTCTGGATAAACTGCTCAGAGCCGGCACGCATGCACAGCCACGAGAGGTTTTTGAATAAATTTCCGACTGTAAGGCCTGAATCGCTAACTGTCTGCTACGCTCTTGCTGAAAATACCTTCGCTGTGTCTCAGACTGTGCCGTGGCACTGCAATTCGACCCGTCTCCACCCTGAAAGGGGAGTTATCTCCTGCGGCAGACCCATCCCCGGGGCCGAAGTCAGGGTGTTCCCCTCGGAGAACCACGATGACGGAGAAATCGGCGTGAAATCGGCGAGCCTCTTCTCCCGCTTCATGGATGGCAGCTTTCCTCTGACCGAGGATGGATATTACCTTACGGGCGACGTCGGTTTTATCGACGAGCGAGGAGAGGTATTTATCACGGGCAGAAAGAAGGACATCATCATCGTGAACGGCAAAAACGTTTTTCCCCAAGATGTTGAATATGCCCTGTCGGTCGTTCCCGGAGTCTATCCCGGCAGGGCGGTTGCTTTCGGCCTCTGGGACGAGAGCATCGGGAGCGAGGACTTGATCGTGATCGCCGAGAGGAAGCACGGTGAACCTGTCACGGAGCTCAAAATAGCGATCCAGAAAGCCGTGCAGAACGAGGTCGGTATTGTGCCGAAACGTGTCGAAATCGTCGAGCACATGTCCCTGGTCAAAACGAGCAGCGGAAAACTGTCCAGATCGAGGAACAGTGATCTGTACCGGACAAAGGAGCTTGCCCTTTTATGATATTCGCCGGAAACAGCAACATCACATCTTTTCGCCAGCAGGGTCTGGAGGTTGCCTCCCATGAGCAGGCCTCGGTGCACTGGGTCGGCGCTCTCCAGATAAATCATTTTTTTAACAACCACCCCGCGGGCGCCAAGGTTCGTAGGCTCTTTGCCGCGGAGCAGGGCTGGAAATTCCTGAGCATCGGCACGCATGATGTCTTCGCGCTCTGCCATTTCTCTTCCCAGGGCAAACAAGAAGAATATCTGGCGTCACTCCAAGATCTTTATCGCCGGGTGTTCACGGAGTTCCAGCAGGATGGCCGCTTCGCATGGCTTGTTTTTCCTCAGCCGCTCCATCAGACCAGTTTCCCGGGTCTCACACCCAATGATATCCTCGGCATCGCGCAGCGTTTTAACGATGCCATCAAGTTCCTGTGCAAGGGGCTGAACATCCCGGTTATTGATCCCTGCGCTGCAATCGTTGATAGGAATGGCGAGCCTGTCCCGCACTTTGCTCAGCACGACGGCATCCACCTGAATGTGGAAGGCATCAGAATCTATCTTGAACACATTTCCGCTCTCACGGGCGTTACGATACAACTGGTAAGCCGCGAAGCGCCCTTCGAACCTGCTTCCGAAGTGGAATCCTTCTGTTCGCTCCTGCTCGACGAGCTGGGAATGCCGTTCCATGCAGGCCTATCGCCATCGGCATTTAAGAAAAAGCTCATCCTGTTTGTTTCCGGCATGCTCAGAGACCGGAACCTTGACATGATGGTGGATGACAAAACGGAACTGGTGGATTCGGGATTACTGGACTCCCTGAGCCTCGTTCAAGTGTATACCTACGCGACGGACATCCTGACGCTTGAGATTCCCTTTGACGTCCATCTGCGAGATTTGAACACCCTGTCGAAAATCAGCGAATTTCTCATCAGGAAAAGAAACGAGCGTGGTGGCCCAAACGCGCAAGGTTTAAGCCAGCAGGATTTTCTTCTTTCCCTCAGGGGGGACGACACTGATGCAGATAATAAAGACCGCATTCTTGAAGCCGACAGACGCATTGCATCCATGGATGACGGCCTCTTCCGCAGCTTCCAGGAGGCGGTGGCTATCGCCTCCCACGGCATCTCCATCCGCTATGGAGTCATTTTGTTCTGGATCGCGCTGAACAAGGCTTCACGCGGGGACTACCGCGGGGCACTGGAATATATTGAAGCTGCGGGTGATCAAAGGCGTGCGTTCCCGTTCCAGAGCCCGAGGGGAGATTCCTATAGAACGGAATGGCGTACAAAATTCCTTGACACGGCCGGCAATGGAAAGATGCTCTGGGACCTGGAGGTTGCCGAATCAGTATTGCGCGTCACCTCGCCCGAGGAGGAGAAGCTCAACAAGGAATATCAAAACATACTCGCTCTTGCTGAAAAGGGCGATGTGACTCAGGCCGTTCTCGGTTTGGAGCGCCTGGTTCAAAGCAATCCCCGCATCGCCCTGTTTGCCAACAATCTCGGAGTCTTGTACACACGGCTGGGGAATAAGGAAAAGGCATTCGCCGCCTATCAGAAGGCCGTTAACATCGACCCCGCCAATATTACTTTTCTCAAGAACCTCGCAGACTTTCTGTATGTAGAACGAGGCGACATCGCGGGCGCGTTCGCGCTGTATACCAAAGCTCTTGGCATCAAGCCCGATGACGTGGAAACGCTTTCCCTGCTGGGTCGAATCTGCATCGTGGATCTGAACCGCGCCGAAGACGGCAAACTGTTTTTCTCCCGCGTCATCGCTCTCGATTCGCGCAACGCCATTGCCCGGGAAACGCTCGCTGCACTGAAGTCCGAACAGCTACCTCAATCCTTACAACATCCGAACGTCGGCGCAGAACAAGACGATGTGGAAGTCTTGATTCGGCCCGCCGACAGCGCGAAAGAGTATCTTGTTACGGCGCTGGTCTCTACATACAATTCCGAAAAGTTCATCAGGGGCTGCCTTGAGGATTTGGAGGGACAGACGATTGCGGACAAGGTCGAGATCATCGTCATCGACAGTTGTTCCCCTCAAAATGAAAGCGCCATTGTCGAGGAGTTTCAAAAACGATATTCAAACATCAAATATATTCGCACAGAACGTCGTGAAACGGTCTATCAATCCTGGAATCGGGGCATTCAAGCCGCAAATGGAAAGTACATTACCAATGCCAACACCGACGATCGACACCGCAAAGACGCATTGGACGTGATGGTCAAAGTATTAGAGAACCATCATGACATAGCCCTTGTGTATGCAGACGTCATTATCACGAAAACGGAAAACGAGACTTTCGAAAAGCATACGCCAATAGGCGGCTATAACTGGCATGACTGGGACCGTTCTATCCTTCTTGGCAAGGGGTGTTTTATGGGGCCGCAGCCCATGTGGCGGCGCTCTGTACATGATCTTTATGGATTATTTGATGAATCGATGGTGACATCGGGGGATTACGAATTTTGGTTAAGGATTTCCCAGACAATGAAATTTTATCATCTTAGACAATACCTCGGACTCTATCTTGATTCCCCGGCGAGCATCGAGCACAGCAACCGGGCTGCGCAGAGCAAAGAGAACAGCATCATTCTCACGCGTTACCAGACCGCAGCTTTCAAAAATATTTTAGTCCGATATCTGCCGTTCGAACAGCTGACCGCGGTGGCAGGCAAGGACCCGGATGCGAGAAACGAACTAGCCCGTCTTGTCAAGCTTATTAACGAAGATATCGGCATCACGCAAACCAGCTGGGATAATGACACGCCCTGGATTGAGAAGGATGAAGTATTACTCAATGATATCAGGAAGGGTAATCGCGTGAATGAAGAATTTCGGCTACTGGCCAAAGCAATGATGAACGGTCTTTGCCATAAGTACGCTCCCCGTTTTATCGAAGTTGCCACGAAACTCCTGTTAGACAAGACAACTGCCGCAAAGAATACCACACCAATAAAGGATCGGCCGGGATCACTGTCCGATAGGGAAGGCAGCAGCACGGAACGGTTTAAGGACTTCCTAGCTAGATCAGATAGCCTGCCACATGAGCCCCCTCCTGAGCGCTTAATAACAAATGGGTTGTTCTCCATCATTATTTTGATGTCTACTGATATGCAAAAGGCCAACCATTGTCTTGCAAGCATAAGGGACCATACCGCCGAACCTTACGAGATTATCATGGTCTTTGATAAGACATTAGATCATGAATCAAGCAAGTGGATTAGAAAAATCAGTAAAGATAATCCTCTTTATAAATTTGTCGATGGCGGCCCGGCGCAAGATTGCGCGATCATGATCAATAGGGGGTTGAGGGCTTCTTCGGGCGAATATATTGTACTCATTGCCGATGACGTCGTGGTCGCAAAGGAGTGGCTCTCCGGAATGATGGAATGTCTTCACAAGTCCCCCAACACGGGGATTGTAGGACCAATGTCTAATAATGCTCGCTTCGCTCAACGGGTTATTTCTAAAGATTTTCAGGCTTCTAATCACCTGCCGTTATTCGCAAAACTGTTTCGAGAACAATATCGGCATCGCAGGATCCCGGTTAAAACCCTAGATGGGTTCTGCATGCTATTCAGGCAATCACTTGTTCTGGAGATTGGCTTCTTCGATGAGCAATACGGATTAAACGGCTTCATGTTCGATGATTTTTGCCTACGAGCTACGCTGAAGGGTTATCAAAATTTTATTGCCGCAGACGTTATTGTTTACAATGACGGTCAAACGACCAATATGCCACGAACAAAAAGCGTCTTTACGGGGAAATGGACGGGCCTCCGTACTCAAAAAGATATCCTCGCCCAGATGGATGCCATTTCGGTCCTCGATAGGGCTGAAATTTTGATTCATCAAGACAAAATTGATGCGGCCTTTGATCTCCTCATTAGAGGCATTGGATTTTATCCTGGACAGAAAAAACTTTATTTTGCCTTGTCATCCATGCTATTGGATGCAAAACGGTTTCAGGAGGCTTTCGATGTCATGAAGGAGATGCAGTCAGATGATCGCGACATAAAGAGACTTGAAATAATCGCTTATTGTAAAGAAGGTTTAGGCTTAGACCACGAAGCACAAGATCAGGCCAGCGCTATCCTGTTATTAAACGGGCAATCGGCACCTGCACTTAATATACAAGGCATAGTCGCCTACAAAAGGGGAGATTTAAAAACGGCGGAGGAGTACTTTCAGCGCGCGATAATTGCTGACCCTGGATACGGTGAGCCGTATACAAACATCGGCGTAATGCGATGGACAGCGGGCAACCGTGAGGAAAGTCTGCACCTCATGGAAAAAGGGTTCATCCTTTCCCCCACGACCAGCGACCTGGCAACACGATATTACGAGGCTGTGTTGGCCCAGAATGAGTACAAAAGAGCAGAGGGCGTTCTAAGAAACGCGATCGGGATTTATCCAAACCACAAAAAAACATACTACTTTCTGATAGACGCTCTCATAAAACAGCAAAAGTTTGCGGAAGCGATGAACGAAATTGAGGAAGTATTGAACAAATTCGATTTGGATGATGGCTTGCTGACTGCTGCACGGGCCGTCCGGGACCGCATTGGCCCGAAAACCATCGATAAAACTTTTCATGATCGGGCCAGTCTCTCACTCTGCATGATCGTAAAGAATGAGGAACAATACCTGGCTCATTGCCTTCACAGCGTCGCATCAGTTGTGGACGAAATAATTATCGTTGATACGGGATCCACAGACCGGACAAAGGCTATTGCACTCGCGTTTGGTGCACAATGCTACGATTTCCCGTGGACCGACGATTTTGCGGAGGCAAGGAACGTTTCTCTCGCTAAGGCAAAGGGAGATTGGATATTTGTGCTTGATGCTGATGAGATGGTCTCGCCTCTCGATATCCCAACCTTAAAGAACATTCTAAAGAAGAAAAATGCACCTCGGATCGCTTATCGACTGATCACGCGAAATTACATTGAACAGTTTGGCGTTGAAGGCTGGTCGCCAAACGAAGATAGATATGAGCGCGAGTCCGCAGGCAACGGTTGGCTGCCATCAACCAAAGTCCGCTTATTTCCAAATGATCCTAGCATTAGGTTTGAAAATCCGGTACATGAACTTGTGGAGCCATCAATACAACGGTTGGGTATCAAGATCAATAGCAATGATATCCCAATTCACCACAGGGGCAGATTAAACCATGAAAGAATGACCTCAAAGCAGGGACACTATTACGATCTCGGAGTCAAAAAACTCGAGGAATCAGGCGGCAACATAAAAGCGCTTACTGAATTAGCAATTCAAGCAGGTGAACTTGGTAAATATGAGGAGGCCATCTCTTTATGGAAGCGCGTTATAGAGATCTTTCCAAATGAATCGCTGGCATACTATAACATGGGTAGTCAGCATTTATTGCAGGGGAAGTATCACGAAGCACTTCAAGCATCGAAAAAAGCAGCCATTCTCGCTCCGGAGCGTAAAGAAGCTGTCACAAATTATGCCCTTTGCGAGATTCTCGTCGGAGATGCACAAAGTGCTAAACGCCTATTAAGCGGACTGTCAGGGGAAAAATCTGACTTCCCCATTGCCATCGCGTTGCAAGCTGCGATCTATTGCATCGAAGGGAATAATCAGAAAGGATTTGAATATTTTGAAAGACTCCTGAAAGCTCGTATTAACTTTCTGCCTTTTGTTCATGATACGGCAAAGCGGTTAATCGCCGTCGGTAGGACCGCTCAAGCTAACAAATTGCTCAACGCCGTCATAGCGGGGAATTATTCAGACAGAACCATTCTCGAGCTTCAGAAAGAAGCGTCTCAGATGACACAGCCCGTTGGGACGTAACCGTAACAGTCTTGGACGTCACCTACGGAAGACGAGATTGATGAATCCCATGTCCTATGCGGGAGTGCCCCGAAGCCCTGCCGCAAGGCTAAGGTTTATATTTATAACTGACGTAAGCTTATCCGGTGATGGGTAGGACATAGCATAGATGAGTCTCTTGCTAATAAACAGGCTGAGGGACAAAATGTCCTCTCGCAATTTCTTCGGGAGCGGATTATCTTCTTTAGCCAGTTCCGATTGAAATATGCTCCATATCCGCTGATTATACTGTATTGCTTCGCTTAACTGTTTATCATTCCCTGCAATGCCCCAATTATTCTGGCATATCTGGAGTTTCAAAGCAGCTTGGGTGAGCACTGATGCTTCGATCTCCCGTCCTGACATAGTCGTTTTTTGAACAGTCCTATATGCTTCGAGCTGATTTGCGTACACGACTGATTACCTCCTGTTCATATTCTATAAGTTTTTTTGCCTTCTTGAGCGCTTGATAATAGTTATTGTGTAAAATCTGTTCGCTGATCTGCTCAATGAGCGGGATCATACTTGGAGCAGCTTTTACAACATCACCAACCAACTTCCAGTATAAAGCATGGCGTTCAGATTGATTTTCCCCATCCACGTACATAAGTTGGATGACAAAATAGATTTTTTTGCAGGGAGTATCTGCATTCTTCTCACTCAAGATATCTTTCTCCCGCAGAATGGGGACGTTGTTTTCAATAAGGAGATCGCTTTTGGAATTGCCGTTCGTTACAACTGCCCCCCCTACGATCAGCCGTTCGTGCGGTTTAAGAGTGATTTTTAATCCCATGGAGTAGTCTCACGTTCTAGGTCATTAGATTTTAGTGCTGATGACAATACCTTTCTGAATAGGAGCAGCGCCGTCCGGACTTTTCTGCTTAATCGAATTATTAATCCGAGTAAGATCGTGAAGTGCGGCCATAATGTCACTATCCGAGGCGTTATCGGAGAGTTTTGTATTTGACAAACCCTCTTTAATGTCAGCGGGGATTGTAGAATTTTCTATCTTCTTTTGTACCCATTGAAACCCCTTTATAAGGTCTATCCGCTGCGGAGCTCCCGCGGGGAAGAACGGGGGATAATTATCCATGAGTGCGTCCAGTTGCTTCTGTATGAAATCTATATTGCTGCTGATTGACAGCATCTGACCTTGCGGAGTTATCGTCGAACTCTGACCGCTGGTTGGAGCAGAAGAGCTTTGCCCAGACACTTCGGGGGTATTTTCACCCTTTGCTGGCTGGCTGGAAGTCTCAATTTGACTTGCTTGCATTATAACATTAGAGATTTCCATTATCTCCTCCTTTGTCATCGAGAAAATGCTGGAGGGGCGAGACTCCCCTCCAGCTCAATGAACGTGGCTTTCCTTAGACCTACGGGAAGAGTTTTAAAACTGACTGCGCTGCCTGAGAAGACAGGCTTAATGCGGTAGTGCCAAGGGACTGCTGCGTCTGGAGCATCAGCATGTCCGCGCCTTCCTGGTTCATGTCAGCCAGCGTAAGGTTGTTGGCGCCTGTTTGTAGGGTGTTGATCATGCTCGTTACCCATGTTTGACGCGTGTTGATGATGCTGAGACCTGATGAAAGGTTCGCTGACTGGTTATTAACCGTATTCTGAGCAGCAGTCAATGCGGTTACGCTACTCTGGATTTCAGTATTGGTGGCCCAACTGCTGGCTGCATTCAACCCAAGGCCTCCCGATGTACCAAGGAAACCATTAACAGTGAGTTGATCGCCAGTATTCGAGCCAAAGGTGACGTCAAGAGTATCGCCATTCAGCAGATTCGTGCCGTTATAACCAGAATCTTGAGCAATCTTGTCCAACTGAGTAAGAAGCGCATTATACTGATTCATATAGTTGGTACGATCTGACTCGGATCCTGGCAAGGCTGTCGTTGTCATGGTATTTGAAGCGGTGATGCTTGTAGTGAGTACGTTTGTAGTAGAATTGGAAACCGTTACAACGTTACCCATGACGGAGCTAACATCTATGCCGCCCATAGAACCACTTGAATTAGCATACTGCGTGCTAATAGCTGCAAAAAGGTTTGCTGCCGTTTGAGCATCGTTGCTGCCGACCTGGAACTGGTCCGTACCGGGTGCTGTACCGTTTGTAACTGCTGTGAAGGTAACTCCGCCAACCGATACTGTATTGCCCGCCACAACGCTGGAAAGTGTAATTGCCACGTCTGCATAAGAACTACTGTTGCCTACTGTAGACGCCTGTGCGCTCTGCGCAATGGCCTGCGCCTGGCTGATCAATGAACTGATCGAGGTAATACCGGCGTTCGCGGCTTGGATCGTCTGCACGGCATTGCTCATGCCATCCTGGTATCCCGAGAGGGTATTGGCGGTGTTGTCAAGATTCTGTGCCGTGAAAAATTCGAGGGGATTATCGAGTGCAGAGTTGACTTTTTTGCCTGTAGAGAGTTCTTCCTGTGTTTTGTTCATTTCACTAACGGTGTTTTGAAGAGAGATGAGGTTGGACCTCATTGCTGATGTTAATGATACTGAATCGATAGCCATGGTAATTCTCCTTTTCTAGGTTTTGATATCGGCATTTCTTGCCGACATTTCGTGCAGATGTGCACGATTTCTTTTCAAGGCTTCTGGCTGGTCGCTGCTGTTATCTTCCTCCTTCCTGGCCGTAGATTCGTCCGCCTTTGAACTTCTTATCGGCCGGTCATGATAAAACTTTAATTGCAGCATTAAACGGTGTTCGCGTTCAAGATCGTTCCTTTTCTCGTTGATCTGTGATTTGCTCTAAAGTTTCAAAAAAATCGTCCGATAAGAATCACAAAGGTACGCCCATTCTGCCCTGCGTGGCAGGAGGATGAATCATGACGGTCTTCCCCTTCCCGATCAACGAGGTGATGCGCCTCGACGACAGGCTCTCGAAGCTCAAACCGTCCACACTCTTCGAAGAGGACGAAGGCGAGCCAAGGACACCGTCAATATATCGACGGAGGCGAAGAAGCGGGTGGTCCTCGATCAAGCACGGTCCGAAGTAATGGAGCAGATCGAGAAAACACTCTAGCGAGGGCGGACAACGAGCTATGCAGAGACAAGATTTCAGGATACTCGTCGCAGACGACGATGATATAGCGCGAGACGTCATTACCACCCTCCTTGCGAGAGATGGATTCTCCGTGGTCCACGTGGCTGACGGCCTCGAAGCAATCAACCATCTCAGGATCGAGGACGTTCACCTCGTCATTACCGACCTCATGATGCCCGGAGCGGACGGAATCGAAGTTTTGAAATTCGCAGTCCGGAACAATCCCTACATCGCAGTCGTCATTCTTACGGCCTATGGGACACTCGATACGACCCTTGATGCAATCAAAGGGGGGGCCTACGACTATCTAACGAAACCGTTCAAGGCACAGGAAATATCTATTATCGCCGAACGCGCCTACCAGCGTGCACGGCTGATAGACGATAACCTGGAACTGAGGAAGAACCTGCGTGACACTTACCGCGACCTGGAGTTGCTCAAAAACATAACGGCAAGCAACAACCCGGAAGTGACGTCCGGCTGGCTTGAGCGGATAGCAAAACTGAAAACCATGAACGTGCTTCTCGCGCAGGAAGCGGACCTGTTGAAAGAAAGGCTGGTCAAGGGATATGTACAGGAGCAGGATATTAATCATTGATGACGACCCGCTTGTGCGGGATGTCCTTTCAGATATTTTTTCTCAATCGGGAAGCTATCAGCCCGAGATCGCCTGTGATGGCCACGAGGGGCTGAAAAAAATCCGAGAAAGCGACTTCGATATGGTGTTCACCGACCTCACGATGCCGGGGATTAACGGCATTGATTTCATGAAGACAGCGTTCAAGATCAACCCCACCCTGGCCGTGGTCGTAATCACCGGGCACTCCTCTATCGAGAACGCGACTAACGCCATGCGGGAAGGTGCCAAAGATTTTATCACCAAGCCGTTCAGTGTCTCGACGGTCACCTCCACCGCTGACCGCCTCATCGGCGAGCGGCGGCTGCTGAAGAAGACCGATATCGGCGACCCCCGCAATTCCCTAATCGGCCGTCTGAATTCGGAGCTTTTCAAGCGCTTGCAAGAAGTCAGAGTCCTCCAATCCATCAGCACCGAGCTTGACTCCTTGTACAGAAACGAAGAGATCTTTCAGAAGGTCGTCGACATGGTTTCCCGCCTCCTCATGGTCAAGGAAGTCTCTTTCGGGATCATAGAAAGCGGCACCTTCAAGGCCAGAGCAGCTGTCGGCGTGCGCATGCAGGATATCCCCATTGCTGGCAGTCTATTCGAGTATATAGTATCGACAGGAAAGCATTACCTTTCGACATTCGGTGAAATCAGCCCTCACACGGGCGAACCGCTCACGACTCAGTTTTTCGCTATGCCCTTCACGATCAATAATAAAGTGTACGGAATCATCAATCTTGCAAACAAGGTCGACGGTACGGCCTTTACCGATGATGAGATTTCACTCGCGCTCACTTTCGCGAAAAGGGCGGCCCAGCGCATCGAGAACAACGCTCTCTACGAAGTATTCTATAACAACCTCATCAATACCCTCAAATCGCTCGTCAACAGCATCGAGGCGAGGGATTCTTATACCAAGCAGCATTCGGAGCGCGTGACGGCATATGCGCTCCGGATCGCCGAGGCCATGGACCTTCCTGCGGAGGACCGGGACGCGCTCGGGTTCGGGGGGTATCTTCACGATATCGGCAAAATCGGCGTTCGCGACACGATTTTGCTCAAGACGGAAAGACTCACGCCCCAGGAACGGAACGAAATCAACTTGCACCCCGTCATCGGAGAGAACATAGTTAAGCCCTTACGGTTCTTTCCCAAGGTACGGGAAATAATCCTTCACCACCATGAGCACTTTAACGGCAGCGGCTATCCAAACGGACTCGCAGGCACTACCATCCCCGTAACTGCACGGATTCTTGCCGTCGCGGACGCCTATGATGCGATGACATCGTCGCGTCCCTATAGGCAGGCACGGGTGCACGAACATGCGGCTGCAGAACTCATGCGGAATGCAAACACGCAGTTCGACGGTGAAATCGTACGGGCTTTTTTACATTGACCGGCATGATTGGGATGGCGTCAATAAACTCCAGGGAAAAGCAGAGATATTCTGATTCTGAGGTAAAGACAAAGCAATCGGCTCAAAAACTGGCCGAATGCCGCAATGCATAAGCTGAACGTCAACCATGCATGCTAGTCCCTAAAACTTACAGTGCCAGGTGAAAGATCTTGAGGCTGGTAAGGGATAGGGAACCGGGAGTGACCGAGTAGACTGTTACGTGACAGGGATGCAAGTTTTTCCCTGCATCTCCTGCTGCGATCGGTTTTGATATTACTCGTACCTGGAAGGGAGGGGCCATCATGGGGTTACGCTCTGGGGATCAAATTAACTACCGACTGATGCCGGATATTGACCTCTACGGTGCTACAGTGCTGTCTGTTGACGAGAAAACCATGGAACTCCGTACAGAGGCCGATGCGCCGGCCATCGTCAAAAATGGTCAATACGTCATGATTAACGAATTAGATTCCGATATCGAGCACTACTCCGAAGTAACTTTCTGGGACGGACGATCACTGCGGTTGCGGCGGATGTGGACCGGGAAGCGCGGCTTTTTCCGTGTTGACGATGTATTTCCCGTTACTTACCGAATCGTAGACGTCACTGAGCGGTGCACGGGGTCCCGCATATTTCCCGGATTCGGGCTGGAGGCGGACGAGCTTGATGTGCCCGATGAGACAGTCAGCCCCAGGGTCTGGAAAATGCTGGTCGACATCAATGCCAAGCTCGAGATGATCCTGGAAAGGCTCAACAAGGAAAGCGAAGGGCTATCACGTGCGCAAAGCGTTCCCGTGAATATCAGCGCGTCGGGAATCCGATTTTTCATCGATCAGCCGGTCGAGATTGGGAGTATGCTCGAACTTAAGATGCTGCTCCCGCTATATCCTCCCGTCGGAGTCCTTGCTCACGGCGTTGTGGTGCGGATAGAAGCGTCGGTGGGCGGCAGGTATGAAACATCGCTATGTTTTATCGACCTCGTTGATGAAGTCCGTGATATCATCATCCAGTATACACTCAAGAGACAACGGGAGATCATCCGGCGGCAGCGGGATTGACACATAGTATGGATAGGGCAAGCATTATAGGGATCATGTTCGGGGTAGGGGCCATTATCGGGGGCAACTTGATCGAAGGAGGCAGGATCGATTCGATCCTCCAGCCGACGGCTGCGCTCATCGTTTTTGGCGGGACCGTCGGGGCGACGTTTCTCAGTTTCCCGTTCCGGGACGTTCGCAAGGCTATTGCCGCCCTGCGCTTTGTGCTATTTATGAATACCAGGGACTGCAAAAAGGTGATCGCGAGCATTATCCGGTTTTCGCAGATCGCGCGCCGTAGCGGGTTCGTCGCCATCGAAGCGGAGATCAGCAATCTCGACCACTCCTTTTTCAGAAAGGCGCTCACCTTGGCGACGGCCGGCATGGTCCCCAAGCTGCTCGTCGAAACCATGGAGCAGATCAACAGAACCTTCGAGGAAGAAAGCAGGAGGATCGCCAAAGTGTATGAGACGGCCGGCGGTTTTGCGCCCACCATCGGCATTCTCGGCGCCGTCCTCGGCTTGATCCACGTCATGGAAAACCTATCCGATCCATCTAAGCTTGGAGCAGGCATCGCCGTAGCGTTCGTGGCGACCATATATGGCGTTGGTTCGGCAAACCTCATCTTGCTGCCCATAGCGAAAAAGCTGATCAATGGTTTGAACCGCGAGCTTGCACTTCGGGCCATGATCATTGAAGGGGTGATCGGGATCCAGTCTGGCGTCAACCCCCACTACCTCGAGGAACGGCTTAAATCGTTTATGGAAGTAACTGACAGGGATTGATGGCCCATGCACAAGAAACATAAAATTGAAGAAGAGGAGAATAAGGACCGATGGGTCGTGTCGTATGCCGATTTCATCACGCTCCTCTTCGCTTTTTTCACGACGATGTACGCAATCAGTCACGTCGACCTCGGCAAGCTGGAACGGTTCTCCGGTTCTATGGAGTCCGCATTCAAGACCTCCAGCGAGGGAGACATCGGCAAAGGCACGGTCATCAGCGGCATTAAGCCAATCAATTATGCGGACGTGGGATTGGAAAAAGATGTTCTGACAGAACTCGGGAAATTTGGTATAATACAAGACATTGCCGTTGTCCGCGACCAACGCGGTGTTTTGATCTCGTTCGGGGATTTTCTCTTCTTCGGGAGCGGGTCTGCTGAGCTGCGGCGGGAATCTCGGCCTTTTCTTTCATCCATCGCAACTCTCATTAAAAAGTATCATCGCGATGTCCTCATAGAAGGGCATACAGATAACCTACCCGTTCACAATTCGCACTATTCATCAAACATCGAGCTGGCGTCCAGCAGAGCATCGCACGTTTATTCCTTTCTGGTGAGCGAGGAAGGTGTCGATGCGTCGCAAATGGGCATCGCCGGATACGGTGAATACCGGCCCGTTGAATCGAACGCGACGCCCGAGGGACGGGCGCGCAACAGGAGGATAGACATAGTCTTTGTCTCAAAAAAAAATGGAACATAAAGTGCTCTTTATTGAAGACAGCCAGGAGAAGTGTGAGCGAATACGCTCAGCCTTCGCGAAGGTCGGAGGCAACGAGATTATCGACTGTGTTCCCTCATCGGAAGCTGCCTTCGAGGTCATACGGCATAAGGCCGTCGACGCTCTTTTCGTGAATCCTGCTGAGCACGATTTGGTTACGGCTGAATTTATGGAGAAACTGACGCAGACCGCGAGGCAGGTGCCCGTGATCATAATGCTGCCGCGCCTCGATGATGACACGGTGCTGCGGATGCTCCAGGCCGGCGCTTTCGAGTGTGTCGCTGCTGATTCGCTGGATAGCTACCCCGCGGCCGCCCGGCGCGCCATAACTCGCTTCAAGACTGTACGCTACAACGTGGAGCAGACTGAGTACCTCCTGTACAACCCGAAGCAATGGATGTCGATCATCGACGCCATTACTGACTACATATTCGTGCTGAACAGCGCACAAACGCTCGTGAAGGTCAATCATGCATTTGCCGAGGCGATCGGCAGGCATCCGCGCGAAATCGTCGGGAACAGGCTTTCGGACGTTTTTGATCTCGATGTATCCAGCGAATCGACACACTCCGCCGTTCTTGGAGACGGCACACCCCGCACCTATGAAAAAAAAATCGGCGACGATTTCTATCAAATCAGCGTATTCCCCTGGCTTGAAGACGACCGTCCGCTCACCATTCACGTGATAAAAAATATTACCGAGGTGAGAAGGCTGAAGGATCTGCTCTACCATGCCGAAAAGCTCGCCTCGCTAGGGCTTCTTGTATCCGGCGTTGCCCATGAACTCAACAACCCGCTGACGGGTACCATTGCCTATACCGAGCTGCTGTCCATGAAAGTCACCGATGAGAGCATCAAGGCCGAGCTGAAAAAAATCCTTGGAAGCGCTGAACGGTGCAAGAAGATCGTGGACAATCTCCTGACCTTCTCCCGACAGCGCACGCCGTCAAAGAGTCTGGAATCCATCAACGACATCATTGACCGGGCAATCGATCTCCGCAGCTACTGGCTAAAGTTGAACCACATTCAGATCGTGAGGGAGTACGACCCGGTTTCTACGGTATTCGTGGACGCCCAGCAGATCCAGCAGGTCATGCTGAACCTGCTGTTGAATGCGGAGCAGGCGATCGTCGGTACGGGTCAGACAAAGGGAGTTATCACGTTCCGCACGCGGTTAAACAAGGAAGCCCGCCGCGTATCCATCCAGGTCATCGACAGCGGACCTGGGGTACCCCCGAAGGTCGCTTCCAAAATATTTGACCCCTTCTTCACGACCAAATCGGTGGACGTCGGCGCCGGATTGGGGCTGTCGATTTCACACGGTATCATCACGGAACACGGCGGAACTATTCAGTTTCACAACGCCGAAGGAGGGGGCGCTGTCTTCACTATTGAACTTCCTACTGGAACGGACGCCCCCCCCGGGGCGTCCAGCTACAAGAAAAGCGGGCAGGTGGGATAATCATGTTTGTCATCATCGGCATAGTCGTGGTGCTTGGATCCATCATCAGTGGATATCTCATGGAAGATGGCAATCTCCACGTCCTCTTCCAGCCTGCCGAAGTCGTGATCATTGTCGGCGCTGCACTTGGCTCATTCTTGATAGCCTCGCCGGCAAAAGTCGTGGGCCTAGTTTTCAAAAACATCTTTTCCCTTGTTGCCGCAAAGAGCCAAAGCAAGGAAAAGTACCTGGAACTGCTCTCGCTTCTGTACCAGCTCTTTTCCAAGATCCGGAAAGAGGGGCTTGTCTCAATTGAGTCCGACATCGAAAACCCGCCGAAAAGCCCGGTCTTCCAGAAGCACGCCGGATTGCTCTCGAACCACCGCGCGCTCAATTTTATTTGCGATAATCTCAAGGTGATCATCACAGCGAACGTCCCGCCACACGAGCTTGACAACCTCATGGAGATCGAGATCGACACGCACCACCATGAGGCCATGATACCATCTCACAGCGTCTCCAGGATCGCTGATGCCCTGCCGGGTCTTGGCATCGTCGCGGCTGTCCTGGGCGTCGTGCTTACAATGGGTAAAATCGACCAGCCCCCCGCGGTGCTTGGCCACTCTATCGGCGCTGCCCTGGTCGGCACGTTTCTGGGTGTGCTTTTGTGCTACGGTTTTATCGGACCCATGTCTGCGAACCTCGAGCATCTGGCCCGCGAGGATGGCACTTTTTCCCAGGTCATCAGGGTCGCATTGGTCGCGTTTGTAGGCGGCTCGGCACCCCAAATAGCTGTTGAATTCGGCCGCCGAGCGATTCCGGACAAGGAAAAACCGACTTTCGATGAGCTTGAGCAACTGGTACGGGGCAGGGCACGATGACTGATCAGAAGCAAAAAATCATTATTAAAAAGGTAAAGAAAGTCTCCGAAGAAGGCGGGCATGGCGGAAGTTGGAAGGTCGCCTATGCTGATTTCGTCACAGCTATGATGGCCTTTTTCCTGATCCTGTGGCTACTCACGATGACGTCGCAGGAAAAGCGGATACAGCTTTCCACCTATTTTAAATTTTTTTCCATTTTTAAGGAGAGCGGTAACTCGTTCATGGGCAAATCGAGCGAGATGTTCAACCAGCCCGGCGAAAGCGAGCGGAAGATACCCAGGGAAATGCAGGGCACCGTACAGTCAAATCCGGAAACATTCAAAGAGTCGATCAAACAGGCTATTGAGGAAAAACTCGGAGACATAAAAGACCAGATTATAGTCGATGTTGTCGAAGGAGGCGTCCGGATCCAGCTCGTAGACAAAGAGGGGAAATCCATGTTCGATCTTGGGTCCTCGAAACCCACACCGCTTGCGTCGAGGATCATGCAGGTGATCGGCGAGCAGATCAAGAACCTCCCCAATCCGGTTTCCGTCGAAGGCCATACCGACTCCCTGGCATATAAGTCCTCGGCCTATGGCAACTGGGAGCTTTCGACCGAACGCGCACTCGCCGCTAAAAAACAGCTGGAAGGGTTCGGTTTGAACCCGAACCGACTCACTCGGCTGGCAGGCTATGCCGACACCGTCCCCTTTATCAAGGAAAATTCCGAAGACCCACGCAACCGGAGGATCAGCATTATATTGCTCTTCCCCGAAGCCGAAAAGAAGGCACCCCTCACTCCGCAATCCCTAAGTGACAACTTTCAGGACATCCTTCACTAAATTTACGCACAAGACATCGTTCACAGCCGTTCATTGACAATCGATTAGCCACAACTTACTATCATGAGCATCTCTCTTGTAAGGAGGTGTTCATGAAAAAGAGGCTTCAGCAGGAACGTGCTGCAGCTGTCCTGAGATATCTGACCGGAGAATATCCCGATGATAGCTGTACCTCGTTGAGCAAGACAACCCGATGGCTGTATAAATGGATTTCCCGTTATGTCCCAGATGATCTATCATGGTTCGAGGATCGGTCCCGGAGGCCGCTAACCAGTCCCTTTCGCACCCCAGCGGAGATCGAAAGAATCGTGGAACTGGTTCGTTTGAATCTATACAACCACGATCGTTTCTGCGGTAGCCAGGCCATCCATTGGCAGTTGCTCGACATGCTGTCCAACCGGTACCATCACTCAGTACGATCGGCCGCATCCTGAAACGCCGGGAGCTCACGCACCGGCGAACCGGAAGATATATTCCGAAGGGCAAAAAAATATCCCGAACTCCCAGCACAAAGGCTGAACCAGACCCAGCAGATTGATATGGTTGGTCCTTGTTATCTTGCCGGCCCCATCAAATTTTATAGCCTGAATGCTGTTGATACGGCAATCAACCGCTGCGGGATAGAGCCCATATCTTCCCGAGAGGCACAAAGCATTTTAGATGCTGTTTATGCGGTCTGGATGCGTATGGGCATCCCAGAGAACCTGCAGGTGGACAATGAACTCTCCTTTTACGGGAGCCCAACCCATCCTCGGGGCATGGGGCCGCTTATTCGTCTCTGCCTGCGATACGGAGTCAATCTCTGGTTCATTCCGCTTTCCGATCCATGGCGGAACGGAATTATCGAGAAGTTCAATGATCATTAGCGGCAGAGGTTTCTCGATAAGGTTACCATGGTATCGGTACCGCAGCTTCGGCAGGAATCGCTGGCCTTTGAGCATCGGCATAGCAGCACCTATCGCTATAGCAAGATCAAAGGCAAGACACCGCTTGCGGCATTAGCCGACAAGAAGGTAAAGCTGATCTTCCTGAGTAAAAGCAATGCCCCGAAGCATCCCTTGGACAAACCGGAGGAAGGCGGCTATCACCTGATCAGGTTCATCCGAAGCGACTGCCGGCTGAACATCTTCGGAGAAATGTTTTCTGCTCCAGCGCAGACCCAGTACGAATATGTTGTGGCTACTATCAATGTCAAAGAACAAAGGCTGAAGCTCCTCTTGGATACGATCCAGGTAGAAGAGTATAAATATCGATTACGCGGCTGAAACTACAGGTCATGGCACCTTGACTTCAGATTGTTTCAGAGTTGCGAGTGAACGATGTCCTGAACGTTATCACCTAAGCGAATAAGAAAGAGGAACCGTGGTGGTTCCGTCCCTTATACCACCCACTTTCCGTTTGTTGTCCGCCCAGTGCTTCCTGGTCTTTCTTGATTAGGGCACTGTGCGAGAGCTCTTTGGTGAAGTAGAGTTCAAGGACCGTTTTTCCCGGTCTCTTCATCAAATTTCGGCGCCGGTGCCCGCTGCATTGACAGAAGCCTAAAGCGTTTCGTGCGGCACATCAAAACGTCGACTCACGAATCGCCCTCGGCAACGGTGTCTACCCGCAAGGGATACTCTCAGAGCAGATCGCGGGATAACAGTTTGGATACCTTGGCCGGACGATTATTGCTGGCGTTTATTACTCGCTAGAGA
>Ga0187771_10000110_pt1 | contig 40038 bp, 33 predicted proteins | sample 0116_SJ02_MP15_1_FD_133139 | JGI IMG/M metagenome (GOLD analysis project Ga0187771, IMG submission 133139) | Tropical peat soil microbial communities from peatlands in Department of Meta, Colombia - 0116_SJ02_MP15_10_MG | ecosystem: Environmental > Terrestrial > Soil > Wetlands > Peat | place...
AATTGCGCCATAGAGCGGGATGATCGTCAGGCCCTGGATGCGCGGGCCCATCCCCGCCTCGATTAGCTTCAATCCGAATCCCGCGCCCGCCGCGACCAGCGCGATCGCCCATAGCTTCGCCAGGAAGGTGCGATCAAGCCCGGTCCATCCGACGCGCTGATTGAGCCGCCACCTGAGCAGCGCGAACTCGACCCACGCCGAGACGCCCGCCGATGCCGACAGGCCCGCCACACCCCAGCGCGTCGCGATCCCAATCGCCGGCGGCAGCGGTATCGCGCACAGATAGCCAAGGACCAGCGTTAGCGACACGCGGACCAGCGCGAATCGAAGCGGCGTCCGCGTGTCCCAGAGCGCATAGAATGCGGAGTTGTAGAGTCGGCCCATCGTGGTCGCCAGCAATCCCACTGCCGAGCCCGCCAGCACCGCCCATACGTAAACCGCATCGCCGTGCGTGAAGTGGCCCGACTGGAATATCAGCGCGATGATCACATCGCCGAGCAGCGCGAACGCCGCCGCCGACGGGACTACCAGGAATGCGATCTGCCGAAGCCCCGCGTTAAGCCGCGCGCGCAGGAGCGCGCTCACCTGCTCGGGCGTTCCCGATGCGCGCGACATCGTGGGAAGCTCCGAGGCCGCAACCGAAAACCCGAACAGGCTCACCGGCAGCATGTAGAGGATTTGGCCGTAGTTGATCGCCGCGACTGCGCCGGTCGGAAGCAGGCTCGCGAGCAGATTATCGACGTATGCGCTGACCTGTCCGACGCCGCGGCTTGCGACTACCGGCGTCAAATTATTGAACACGGTCCGCAGCGGCTCGGCGATCCTTGCGAAATCGATCCGAAGTGCGCGCAACAGCGCGAGCGCCTGCGGCAATTGCACGAGGATTTGCAGCGCGGCGCCCACGACGGAGCCCCATGCGACATCTATCGCGAGATTGTCCTGCGTGCGATGCGGGCCGTAGAGCGCGAGCGCCGCGATTATCGCGAGGTTCCACGCAACCGGCGCCGCGTACGAGGCGAAAAAGCGATGGTGGCTGTTGAGCACGCCGAGGCACCACGCAGACATCACGAGCAAGCCCGCGCCGGGAAACAGCACTCGGACGATCGTGACGGTCAGATCGCGCTTGTCGCCCTGGAAGCCCGGCGCGATGACCTCGATCAGGTACGGCGCGGCGGCGACCCCGATCGCGACGAGAATCGCGCAGGCGAGACTGAGCAACGCGCCCACGCCCCACGCGACCATGTCGGCGGTCTCGATATCGCCCTCGCCCAGCAGCCGGCTGTAAACCGGGATGAACGAGGCGGAGAGGATTCCCTCGCCGAAGAGATTTTGCAGGATGTTGGGAATCCGAAAGCCCGCCTTGAACGCATCGGCGGCCGCCGAATTGCCGAGGAAGTGGGCGAAGATGCTCTCGCGGACCAGCCCCGCGATTCGGCTGAGCAGAATCCCCGATGCGACCATGCCGGCGCGGCTCGGCGCGATTTGCGCCGCGCTCTGGCCGCCGGTTTCGCTTGCAGCGCCGGTGCGGGGATTCACATCGGTTTGACGGTTGGTTGCGATCGCGCCACGCCCTCAGCTCAGGAGTCGCTCAAGTATAGCCGCCGCCGCCCCCTCGTGCCTCTATCCGGCGGGACCCTGCCGTAGCCAGGCCGGCGCATCGCGCCGTAAAATGGATCGTGCGACGGCATTCGAGCGCCTCATCGACGAGCGCGCCGGCGGCGTCAATCGCCGCCAGGAGAAGCGTCCGCCGCAGTTCAAGGGACGGTAAGCCAAGTTGAGCCTCTCGCTCTATATCCACATTCCGTACTGTCAGGCCAAGTGCCCGTACTGCGATTTCAATTCGCATGCGGCATCGTCGTGGCCCGAGGCGGACTACACGAGCGCGCTGATCGCGGAACTCGCCCATCGGTCGAGCGGGCCGCCGTTTAGCGGCGAGCGGCTCAAGACGATCTTCTTCGGCGGCGGCACTCCGTCGCTGTTTTCGGCACGATCGATAGGATCGATTCTCGATGCGGCCGCGGGCCGGTTCGGAATCGACCCGGATGCGGAGATAACGCTCGAGGCGAATCCGGGGACCGTCGATGCGGCCAAGCTCGACGGCCTGCGCGCGGCGGGGGTGAACCGGCTGAGCTTCGGCGCGCAGTCATTCGACGATGCGACGCTCAAGTATCTCGGGCGAATCCATAACGCGGATGAAACCCGGCAGGCCGCGCGCCTGGCGCATCGCGCCGGGTTCGAGCGCCTCAACCTCGACCTCATCTTCGGGGTTCCCGGACAAACCGTCGCCGATGTGACGCGCGATATCGCCGAGGCCGCCGCGCTCGGCCCTGACCATATCTCCGCCTACAACTTGACATTCGAAGAAGGGACGCCATTTTTCGCGGACATGAAGCGCGGCCGCATCCGGCCCCTGCCCGCCGACGAACAAGCCGCGATGTACGCCGCGGTGCGCACGGAGCTGCCAGCGCGCGGGTACGCGATGTACGAGATTTCGAACTACGCGCGGCCGGGGCGCGAGGCGCGCCACAATCTCGCCTACTGGCGCGCGGAGAGTTACCTCGGAATCGGCGCGGGCGCACACAGTTTCACGCTCGGCGCGGCCGAGTCGGAGAATGCGTACGGCCGGCGATGGTGGAACGAGCGCATCCCGTGGCGATACATCGACCGCGTTTTGGCGGAGGGGGTCGCCGAGGCCGGCGCGGAGACGATCGATCGGCGCACGGGGCAGGCGGAGTTCGTGTTCCTCAACCTCAGGCTTCGCGATGGTTTCGCGCTTGCAGACTTCCGCGCGCGCTTCGGCGTCGAGTTCGATGACCTCTTCGGCGCGCGCGCGGCGCGCCTGTTCGATGGAGGCCTGCTTGCGCGCCGATGCGGCCGGATCGTGCTCACCGATCGCGGACTGGAACTTGCCGATTCGGTCTTCGCCGAGTTCGTGTAGTAATGACCCGTCCCCGACGGAACGCGGCGACGGGCGCGAGATTCCGTCAGGGAGTGCGCGCGGCCGCGGCGTGCAGGAGTTCGACGATTCGCGCGGGCGTGGCGAGCCGGATGAACGCGCCCAGGCGCGGGCCGCGCTCCTGGCCGAGGATCGCCCGGTACATGAGCGGAAAGATCTTGCCGGGCTTGTCGTAATGCTCGCGGCCCAGATCGTAGATCTTCCGCTCGATTTCCTCCGCGCTCGCATCGGCATTGGCGACCAGGTACGCGGCGAACTTCCCGAGCTGCTCGCGCTCGCCCTCTGACGGAACGAACGCCTGCTTGGTCGGCTCGACGAAATCCTTGTAAAAGTTGATCGCGCAATCCATCAGCGCGTGCCCCATCGCCTCGGTCTCGGGATTGGATGCGATCGCCGCGTCATAGCGCTGTAGGTAGCTCCAGATGAACTTGCGGTCGGAGCTGCCGAGGGCCGCGACCAGGTTCATCATCATCGAAAACGAAAGCTCGGAGTCGAATCGGCGCGGGCTTTTTCGCTGCAACACCAGGGCGAGCGGCAGGTTCCCGCGCGCCTCGTCGTCGGGCGCCGCCGCGTACGCGCGCAGCGCGTCGAGGTATTCATCCACCTGCTGCGGGAGCGCCTCGAGATACAGCCTGCGCGCCCGGCGCGGGTTGCGGAGCAGAAAGTATTTGAGCACCTCGATCGGCGCGTAGCGCTGCCACTGCTCGACCTCGACGCCGTTGCCGACGGACTTGGAAATCTTGCCGCCCATCTCATCGAGGAACATCTCGAACGGAAAGCCGAGCGGGGGATCGCCGTCCAGCACTCGCAGTATTCGGCTCGACAGCCGCGCCGAGTCGATCAGGTCCTTGCCGTAAAGCTCGTAATCGACTTTGAGCACGAACCATCGAAGCGCCCAGTCCACCTTCCATCCGGCCTTCGACTTTCCGCCGAGCACGCTCTGCTCCCCGCTCCACCCGCATCCGCGCGCGCCGGCCGCGCTCGTCTGGCACGAGAACTCGACCACGGCGCGCTCGGGATGGTACCCGGTCACGGCGGTCGCATTGATCTGGCCGCATTGCGGACACACCGGCATGATCGGCGACCATCCCGCGCGGTTCTCCTCGCGGAGCGTCGGCGCGATGATCTCGATGATCTCCTTGTGCCGCATGAGAATCAGCTTGAGCGCCTCGTCGAACCGCCCGCTGCTGTACATCTCGGAGGCGCGAATCAGCTCGTGATCGACCTCAACGGGCGCAAGGAACGCGCCGAGCAGCCCGATCATGTGATCGGCGAAGCTCTTGCAACACTCAAACGGGTCGGCGATGACGCATACCGGCTCGCCGAGGTGGCGCACGAGTTCATCGCGGCGCGGGACGTTCTCGGGAACCTTGCGCAGCCCGTCCATGTCATCGATGAAGACGAGCAGCCGCGTGGGCCTCTGCGTGCCGAGCATCTGGAATGCGTGCCGCACGTAACTTGGACGCAGCACTTCGCACATCGTGCCCAGATGAGGCAGGCCGGAGGGCCCGAAGCCGCATTCGAAGATGACCGGCTGCGACGGCTCGTAGCCGCGCACTCGCTCGGCGACCTTGAGCGCCTCCTCATGGGGCCACAGTTCCGCGCTTGCGGGCGCGGAGTGTGCGCTTCCCGATTGCGTTCCCGCCGCCATCGATGATTATTCCTCGTTCTCGGCCTTGCCGCGCAGCACGCGCGCGACCGCCTCGCGCACCCAGGGGCCGATTTGCAGGTCGCGCGTTTTCTCGGAGGCAAGCCGCAGCTTAACCGCGCAGTTGGCGCAGATAAAGGCCTCCTGTCGGAACCCGGCGGCGTCCTCGACCGCCACGCGCATGAACCATTCGTGCGTCGGACGCCGGCAGATCACGCAACGAAACAGCGCATTAGAATCGCCCGGATGCGGCATAACCGTTCCTATTATATAATTGATTCGATGGCTTTGGGTGTGATATTCGGGAGGCTCCCATGAGAGATTCCACGGGCGCTTCGTTCTGCCCAAAGCTCGCCGTTCTCCGCCCAGACCCCCGACAATCCGGGCGCATTTAGACCGCCACCACCCTCTCGGCTTCCGCCCAAGGCGGCAAGCTCATCACTCCGATGGATCAGGCATACACAAAGCAAAAGGTCAAACAGCTCCGCGCGATGGTCGGCGAGGGTGACCGGGTTGCGATCGTGCTCCAGGACGATCCCGACCCGGACTCGATGTCGAGCGCGATGGCGCTGCGGACCCTGCTCGGCCGCAACAAGCAGACTACGCCCTTTTTCGCCTTCAAGCCGGTGACGCGGCCGGAAAACCGGACGATGGTGCATCTGCTCGAAATCGAAGTTCTGCCCGCATCTACCGAAGAGCTGGCTGAGTACGACAAGATCGCGATGGTAGATGTGCAGCCGGGGTACTTCGATGGGAAACTGCCCCGCGCGGACATCGTGATCGACCATCATCCCGGCTACGAGCCTGGTGAAGCGCCCTTCGAGGACGTGCGGACCAGGTACGGCGCAACCGCCACGATCATGACCGAATACATGGTCTCGGCGGATGAGCACATCAGCGAGCGCCTTGCGACCGCGCTCTTATATGGCATCCGCAGCGACACGCTCGATTTGACGCGGCGCACGACCGACGACGACTTGCAGGCGTTCGTGCATCTTTATCCCATCGCGAATTATAACCTGCTGCGTCAGATCGACCGTCCCGAGCTGCCGCTCAGCTTCGCGCGGATCCTGGCGCGCGCGATGAAGCGGCTCGTGATCGAGGATCAGCTCGTCGTGCTGAATCTTGGCGCGGTCGAGCGCGATGACCTGATCGTGCAGCTCGCGGAATTCTGCCTCCAGTTCGAGGGCGTCAGGTGGGTCGCCGTGGCGGGCAAGCTGGGCCGCAACCTGGTGATCGCGGTTCGCAATCACGGCATGGCGGGCGAGAACGCCGGCGAGGCGGTCAAAAACCTGTTTGGCGAAATCGGCAGCGCCGGAGGCCATCGCAACATGGCGAAGGCCGTCATTCCGCTGCGCGCATGGCGCCGGCGCGAGGGCACCACGCGCGACGCCGCGATCGAGCCCCGGCTGCGCCAGTTGTTCGCCGCCGAGATCGCCGGCGAACGCGAGGCGGCCGACATCTCGCGCGCGGCCGCATCGCGCAACGGCGGCTAGCGCAAGAAAATTGTAGGGCAGGCCGGCATGCCCGTCGTCGATGCGCGGGCGCTGCGCCCGTGCAAACTTTGGGATCGCGCGGCAGAGGCTCTGCGCAAGTCGGCATTGCACCCCCACCCGCGCGTCACGGATGCTGCGGAAGAAAAACCGGCAGCATCCGCGCCGCTTTGCCCTCCCCCACATCAAAAAGTGGGGGAGGGATTCTGAATTCCTCCCCCATTCTTTGCCAGGAGGATAACTCCCAGATTTTCTTCCCTCCTCTTTGACATGGGGATTACTCCCAAAATTTCCTCCCCCATTTTTTGATATGGGGGAGGAATAAGGAGGGGGTGCAGATGCCCACCCGCAGCCGCTATCGGCACGCGCGGCGGAAGAATGCGTGGGCGTCCGCGCCCGTGCACCGTCGCGCTTGCGTCCGCTCATCGTTTACCCGGCGCCAAGTTCTCCGTATCGTAGGACCCGTGGGCGTGGTTGAGGTGACAGTTAAAATTGAGAATCGGCTCGGATTGCACCTGCGCGCCGCCTCGACCCTGGCGCAAACCGCCAACCAGTTCGCCTCGCAGATAACGATCGCTCGCGGGAAGAATCATGTCAGCGCCAAGAGCGTGACCGGACTGATCATGCTCGGGGCGGGAGTGGGGTCCAGGCTGAAGGTGCGCGCGGAGGGCCCCGACGCTCGCGATGCGGCCAAGGCCATTCAAGCGCTGTTCGAACAGCGTTTCGGCGAAGAGTAGCCATCCATTCGCGGTTCGCGTGCAAGACTACCTTGATTCCAACCGGGTGGTCGGTTATACCAAGGCAACCTAAAAACCATCGCGCCCACTCTTCGCAGTCGAAAGCGTATCGTGCAACGGGCGCCGTGCGTGAGCCCTGAACAAAGATTGGTAAATTGAAATTCTGCTGCCGCGCCGGGTGCTCGGGCCAGACCCGAAGGCAAACCCGGCGGGCGCGTTTGCAAGGAGCGATCGCGAATGCCACTTAAGGATTTTCTCTTCACATCGGAGTCGGTCTCCGAAGGCCATCCGGACAAGATGTGCGACCAGATCTCGGATGCCGTCCTGGATGCCCTTCTTGCCGAGGACCCGGACTCCCGCGTAGCGCTCGAGTCGCTCGCCAAGACCGGGCTCATCGTGCTCGCCGGGGAAATCACCACCCGCGCGCGGCCCGACTACGTCCATCTCGCCCGCCAGGTGGCGCTCGAAATCGGCTATGACTCCGTCGAGAGCGGGTTCGACGGCCACAGTTGCGCCGTCTTGACCGCGGTCGAGCCTCAGTCCCCGGACATCTCCCAAGGAGTGACCGAAGGCGAAGGCCTCCACAAGGAGCAGGGCGCGGGCGACCAGGGGATGATGTTCGGGTTCGCGTGCGATGAGACCCCGGAACTGATGCCGATGCCGATTGCGATGGCTCATTCGCTGATGCTGAACCTCGCCAAGCTGCGCAAGAACCGGGAGATCGACTGGCTTCGGCCCGACGGCAAAAGCCAGGTGACCGTGCGCTATGCGGACGGACGCCCGGTCGAGGTCACTGCGGTGGTTGTCTCGACCCAGCATTCGCCCGCCGTCCAGTACGGGGAGATTCGGGAGAGGATGATCGAGGAACTGATCAAGAAGACCATCCCGGCCAAGTACCTGACTAAATCGACCGTCTATCACGTTAACCCGACCGGCAAGTTCGAGATCGGCGGTCCGCACGGGGACTGCGGGCTGACCGGGCGCAAGATAATCGTCGACACGTACGGCGGTTACGGGCGCCACGGCGGCGGCGCATTCTCCGGCAAGGATCCGAGCAAGGTGGACCGTTCGGGATGCTACATGGCGCGATACGTTGCAAAGAACGTGGTCGCCGCGGGCCTCGCGAAGAAATGCGAGATACAGGTCGCTTACGCGATAGGAATCGCGGAGCCGATCTCGCTTCTGGTCGACACGTTTGACACGGGAATCGTCGCCGATAACAAGCTCTCGGGCACCCTGCGCGAACTGTTCGACTTCCGCCCCGCCGGAATCATCCGGACGCTCAACCTCAAGCGCCCCATCTATCAGGCGACCGCAGCCTACGGGCATTTCGGCCGAAGGCCGCACGACGCGCTCTTCCCGTGGGAGCGGGTCGACATGGCCGAGGCGCTTCAGAACGCGTTCGGAATCGACGGCCAGCGCTAAGCCGGAACAGCCGGCCGGGGACAAATCGAGATGGCATCACCCGCAGGCAAGACGAAAGCCGCGCCCAAATTGCGTCCGGTCGCACGCGCGCGCGATTTCGATATTCGCGACGCCGGCCTGGCGGCGGCGGGCCGCAAGCGAATCGAATGGGCCGAGCGCCAGATGCCCGTGATCCGGCGCATCGGCGAACGCTTCGCCAAGGAACTCCCCCTGGCGGGCCAGCGGCTCGGCGCCTGCCTGCATATCACGTGCGAGACCGCCAACCTGCTTCGCACGCTCAAGGCGGGAGGCGCGGAGGTCTTCTGCTGCGCGTCGAATCCGCTCTCCACCCAGGATGACGTTGCCGCGGCGCTGGTGGCGGAGTACGGCATCCCGACCTTCGCGATTCACGACGAGGATCGCGACACCTATTACAGCCATCTGCGCGCCGTGCTGGAGCGCCATCCGACCATCACCATGGATGACGGCGCCGACCTGGTAAGCCTCCTGCACACCGAGTTCCGCGACCGCGCCGAAGAGGTGCGGGCCAGCATGGAAGAGACGACCACCGGCGTCATCCGGCTGCGCGCGATGGAGAAGGATCACGCCCTTAAGATTCCGGTCGTCGCGGTCAACGACGCGCAGACCAAGCATCTGTTCGACAATCGCTACGGCACCGGCCAATCGACGATGGATGGCGTCGTGCGCGCCACCGGCATCCTGGTTGCCGGCTCGGTGATCGTCGTTGCGGGCTACGGATGGTGCGGGCGCGGGATCGCGTCGCGGGCGCGCGGCCTGGGCGCCGACGTGATCGTGACCGAGGTCGATCCGATCCGCGCGCTGGAAGCCGCGATGGACGGGTTCCGCGTGATGCGGATGGCGGATGCGGCGCGAGTCGGCGATGTCTTCATCAGCGCGACCGGCGACAAGCACGTGCTCAGCGCGCAGCATTTCGGCCTGATGAAGGACGGCGCGATTCTCGCCAACTCGGGCCACTTCGACATCGAAATCGACATGGCTTACCTCAACGACGCGGCCCGCAAGGTCGAGCGCAACGTGACCAACCACGTCGATGCGTACCATCTGGCCAGCGGGCGCATGCTCTACGTGCTCGGCCAGGGACGCCTCGTGAATCTTGCGTGCGCAGAGGGCCATCCCGCGCAGGTGATGGATATGAGCTTCGGGACCCAGGCGCTCGCATCGGAGTGGGTCGCCACCGGCGAGCAGTTGGCGGTCAAGGTCCACGAGGTGCCCAAGCGGATCGAGGATGAAGTCGCAGGCGTGAAGCTCGCCGCGATGGGAATCCGCATCGACACGCTTACCGCCGAGCAGAAGCGCTATCTCCAGAGCTGGGAAAGCGGCACGTAGCAGCCCGGCACCGCGGCGGATTTTTTCCGGTCAGTTCTCGAGCTTTTCCGACGACCAGCGGCGCCAGGTCTCTCCCAGCCCCAGCGATACGCCGATCAGCCCGACCGCGAGCAGGAAGCGCAGCGTCAGCGGATGCCATAGCGCGTCGCCCAGGAACGCGAACAGGATCGTTCCGGGGATCATCCCGATCACGCTCGCCCACAGGTAGTCGCGAAAGGAAATCCGCGATGCGCCGGCAAGCAGATTGAACACGTTGTACGGAATCACGGGGACGATGCGCAGGTAGAGCACGATGTGGAAGCCGTTGCGCGCGATCCGCTCGAGCGTCGGATGGAACCGCTCACCCACCGCCCATTCGACGAACGACTGTCCGAGAAAACGCCCCGCGCCGAAGGCGACGATCGCGCCGATGTCGGCGCCGATCAGCGAATAGATCGAACCCCATAGCGTCCCGAACGCAAGCCCGCCCGCGATTGTCATCACCGCCCCCGGGACCAGGAATGACGGCCCCACCGCGTAGAGCAGGATGTACACGATCGGTCCCCACACGCCCCATTGCACCACCTCGGCCTTGACCTGCCTCGGGTCGCGAAACCATTCGGCGTGCGCCCACAGCAGGTAGACCGATCCGCCCAGAAGGATCGCGATGATCGCGGTCTTCAGAAACGTCAGCAGCCAGGAACTTCCAGCCTCGGGGCTGGCTTCGGGAGTGCCAATCGGACTCGCTGCGGCCATCACATAATCATGATATGGGGCTGCGTCACGTCCATACAAGGCGCGATCGCTTCCGGTTTGAGGCAAACGCGCCACGCCATTACAGTCGAACTCACCGATAACGCTCGGCAAAACGCGGAAGGGAAAACTCGATGGACGAACTCAAGAGCAAGGTCGCGATTATCACCGGGGGCGGATTTGGAATCGGCAAGCAGGTCGCGCTCGTTTACGGCAAGGCGGGCGCGAAGGTCGCGATCGCCGCGCGCACGATCGGACCGATGGAGGAGACCGTCCAGGAACTCAAGCGCGCGGGCGTGCAGGCGATTTACATTCCCACCGACGTGTCGAAGGAGGCCGATTGCGCGCGCATGGCCGCAGAGACAGCCAAGGCCTTCGGCCGTATCGATATCCTGGTCAATAACGCCGGAATCGCGGGTCCGACCAAGCGGATGACCGACATGTCGCTTGCCGAATGGCAGGAGACGATCGATATCGACCTGACCGGCACCTGGCTTGCCGCGCGCGCCGTGCTGCCGATCATGGATCGTCAGGGGTCGGGCGATATCCTCAACATCTCGTCGGGCGCTGGGCGGCGCGGCTATCCGCTGCGATCGCCGTACGCCGCCGCGAAGTGGGCGATGATCGGACTGACCCAGACGATCGCCGGGGAATGGGGCGCGCGGAACATCCGGTGCAACTGCATCTGTCCGGGCGCGATCGCGGGCGACCGCATCGAACGCGTCATGCAGGCGCGCGCGGAGGCGATGAAGGTGCCCTACGAGCAGGTGCGCGGCGCGATGCTATCGCAGGCGGCGATGCGGCGCATGGCGACCGAGGAGGAGGTTGCGCGCGTCGCGCTGTTTCTGGTCTCGGCGCTTGCCGCGGGGATGACCGGGCAGACGCTCAACGTCGATTGCGGATCGATCATGAACTGAGAGCGCGTGCGCCGCGGCGGGCGCGCGCGCAAGTCACATCGCGATGTGCTGGTCGCGCACCTGCACTTCAAAGCCCAGCGCGCGCAGGCGGTCGGCCACCTCGCGTGCCAGCACCGGCGAGCGATGGCGTCCGCCCGTGCATCCAAAGCCGATGGTCAGGTAGCTCTTGCCCTCGCGCCGGTAAAGTGGGAGCAGAAACTGGAGCATCCGGGTGACCTCATCGATGAAGCCGCGCGACTCCGGCTGCGCCATCACGTAGTTGCGCACGCGCGGGTCGAGCCCGGTCAGCGGCCTAAGCTCGGCGACAAAAAACGGATTCGGGATGAACCGCACGTCGAGCACGATGTCCATCCCGACCGGCAGTCCGTACTTGTAGCCGAACGAGACCAGCGAAATCGCAAGCCGCGGGCTCGTGGCGGCGCCAAGCGCCCAGGCCGTAACGATCTCGCGCAATTCGTGCACGGTAAGCGTGGTCGTATCGACGACGCGGCTTGCGCGCTCGCGCATCTCGGCCAGCGCGATCCGTTCGCGCCGGATGCTCTCGGCAACCGTCGAACCGCTCTCGGCCATCGGGTGGGGCCTTCGGGTCTCGGAGTATCGGCGCGCGAGGACCTCATCGGAGGCATCGAGAAACAGTATCTCCGGCCGGATTCCTTCGGCTTCCAGCCCGGAGAAGATTTTCGGCCATTGCGGGAAGAACAGCCGCTCTCGCGGATCGATCCCAAGCGCGATCCCGGCCAGCCCCGGCGATTGTCCCGCCGCCAGCCGCACCACTTCGGGCGCAAGCCCCACGGGAAGGTTATCGACGCAATAGAACCCGAGGTCCTCGAGCACGCGCATCGCCGAGGCGCGTCCCGACCCGGACACGCCCGTGACAATAATCAGGCGGGGCTTGCGCGGGGCGTTCGTCATCGCCGATGCCGTGGCGCGGGCGGCGTCGCGCCGTCCGGCCGCGCGTTCAATACTTGTTGTCCTCTTCCTTGATGAGCCGGAACATCTCGGCCGCGTCGCGGGCGGCGATCAGCCGGTCGCGGAACTGCGGGTCCTTGAACAGCCGGGAGACTCGCGCGAGCGCCTTGAGATGGAGGCTCGCGGAGTCCTCAGGCGCGACCAACACGAAAAACAGGCGCGTCGGATTGCTGTCGAGCGACTCGAAATCGACGCCCTTGGGGTGGCGTCCGAACGCGCCGAGGATTTTCGTGACGCCGCGCAGTTTTCCGTGCGGAATCGCGATCCCATCGCCGATCGCCGTGGAGCCGAGCCGCTCGCGTTCGGAGAGAACCGCGGTCAGCTCATCGAGGCCCAGTTGCGGATTCTTCGACACCAGGCCGCTGGCGAGTTCGCGCAGGATCTCAGGCTTCTTGCTCCCGTGAAGGTCGGGAAGGACCATGTCCGGACTGAGGATTTCGGTGATCTTCATTCAGTTCGTACTTCTAATTCGAAATTGCATCCGCGCGGCGTTGGGCGTGGCGCGATCGCGCCAGCGTGGGCAAAGCGCTTTGGCCCGCGCGCGCCGCCGTTCATCGTTGCCGCCTTGGCAGATTTGCCGGCCTTCCGGCGCCGATCGGTTTCCCACGGCGCCCTCTTACGCGATCGTCCGATCAGCCTCTTCCACGGCGCTCAGAACCTCGCCGGTCGATGGCGTGCGTACCTTCTTGCCCTGGATTTTCTCCCGATCCCGCTTCAACTGGCGCCCGACTTTGTCCGCCAGCAGGTCGATCACCGAGTAGAGGTCCTTGGTCTCTTCCTGCGCAGTAACTGAGAGCTGTCCCGATTTGACAGTAACTTCGCCGTGATGGCGGTGCTTGTCAACCGAAAGGGTCACGTGCGCATCACAGTCGCGCTTGAGATACTTGCCGAGGTGGGCGAGCTTGCGTTCGGCATATTGGCGAATCGCGTCGGTGGGATCTACGTGACGGAAGGTCACGGTGACCGTCGTGGCGGCCGGGCCCTTGACCCTTGCCGCACGGCGCTGCTTGCGCGCCACCGCCCGGGCCCGCTTGCCGCGTCCGCGATTGTCCTTCATGGCCACGTCGCCTCCCGCCCGCGCTAGCCCACCTGCTTGCGGTTTGCCGACGGCAGAATGCCGAGCGCCTGCCGGTACTTCGCAACGGTGCGGCGCGCGATATTGATCTGCTTGGCGCGGAGCATCTCGGCGATCGACTGGTCCGATAGCGGATTGATCGGCGACTCCGCGGTAACCATCTCGCGGATTTTTTCCTTCACCGTCTCGGCGCTCACATCCTCGCCAGTCGAGGCCTTCACTCCAGAGGTGAAGAAGAACTTGAGCTCGTAAATTCCCTGCGGAGTGTGCGCGTACTTGTTCGCGGTCGCGCGGCTGATCGTCGATTCGTGCATCCCGATGTCTTCGGCGACGTCCTTGAGGACCAGCGGGCGTAGGTGGCTGACCCCGTGATCGAAGAAGGCGCGCTGGAACTTCACGATCGAGTTGGCGACTTTGTAGATCGTCTGCTGGCGCTGATAGATGGATTTGACCAGCCATCGCGCCGAGCGCAGCCGTTCCTGAAGATATTCGCGAGTCTCGGGCGTCGCATCGGCATCGTTGAGCACGCGCTGATAGTAGCCCGCCAGCCTAAGCCGCGGGACCGCATCGCGGTTGAGCGTTACCACGTAATCGTTGCCGACCTTGTGGATGTACACGTCGGGAACGATGTAGGTGGGCTCCTGGCCGCCGTAATCCCGCCCCGGCTTGGGCTCGAGCAGCGAGATGATCTTGACCGCCTGTCCCACCATCTCGACCGTGACGCCGAGGTGCTTTGCGATCTCGCCGTAGCGATGCTTTTCGAGGTAGTCGAGCTGTTCGCGGACGATGCGAGCCGCCAGCGAGTCCTCCATCCCGAGATTTTCCAGTTGCAGGAGCAGGCATTCGCGGAGATCGCGCGCCGCAACTCCGGGAGGATCAAAGCGCTGCACGCGCTTGAGCACGCGTTCGACCTCCGGCGCGGTCGTTTCGAGCTGCGCGGCGAGTTCCTCGAGCGGGGTTTCGAGGTATCCGTCGTCGTTGAGGTTGTAAATGACCGTGGCGCCGATCATCTGGTCGGCCTCGCTCAGGTTGGAAAGCCTGAGCTGCCACATGAGGTGGTCCTCCAGGGACGAGCGTCTGAGCGACGTGTTCTCCAGCGCGCTTCGATGGTCGTCGGCGGTATCCGGGTCGGGCGGCGGCGCCTCCTGCCAGTTGTTGGAGTAAGTCTCGAGGTACTCGCGCCAGTCGACCTTCTCCAGCCGGTCCAGTTCGCGAACCTCGACTGCCGCGTCAGGCGCCTCGGGAGCCGAAGCCTCGAATGGTTTTTCGATGGCGGCCTCGCGCCATTCCTCGCCGGGTCCCTCCGCGGGCGCCGCCTCGGAGTCCGCACTCAGCGGTTCGCCGCTGTCCGCCGCCGCTTCCTGATCCTCCGGGATGGTGCTCTCGGCGGCAGTCTCGGCGGGACTCTGGTCCAGCGGCTCGAGCATCGGGTTCTGTTCGAGCTCGGTCTGGACGATGGTCTCGAGTTCAGGGAGCGAAAGCTGGAGGATCTTGATCGCCTGCTGAAGCTGGGGCGTCATCACCAGCTGCTGGCGAAGCCTCAAGTCCTGCCCAAGTTTGACCTCTAGCGCCATTACTGCGGTTTGTCGGGGGTTGCGTTCGGCGACGTCTTACCATTATCCGCCGTCTTTGATTCGCGAGGGAAGATGATCGCGCGGGCGTGTTCGACCACGCTCTTGTTGGTGTCCATATAGACCGTGATGCGGTCGCCGGTTATCTGATCGTTGCCCTGATGAACGACCGGGTTCCCGGTCAGCACCACGGTGCGCCTGGTCTGGTCCATGATCGCGTGATCGCTGGTGGCCCATTGGTCGCGCTGGCTGATGCGGACGTTCCCGTCGGCGAACATCTCCTTTACGTCCTTGAATCCCTGGCCGTAATTGACCTTGAGCCGATCGCTGGTGAGCTGGCCGGGTTCCTGGATCGCGCGCACATGGCCGCTGAACACGACCGAGTTGCCCTTGTAGTCCAGGGACATCGTGTCGGACTTGATGTCGATTGGTCCGTGCTGGCTGGAAAACTGGAGTCCACCGCCGGATTCATCGCTCTTGGACGAGGTACCCAGAGACGCGACCTTCGCTCCTCCCGACGCCGCTTTTGCCTTCCTGCCGGAGGCAGGCTCCGGAGCAGGACTGCTCTCCGCAGGCGGCTCGGTGCTGGCGGATTCAACCGGTGGAGCAGGCGGCGCGGCCGCGGGCGCAGTGCCTGTCGATTCAACAGGCGGCGCTGGCGCTGCCGGAGCAGGGGCGCTCGCAGTCTGAGTGGCGGGCGAGGCTTCCGCCGCCGGAGCGGCCGCGGACACCGCCGGCGCAGGCAGGGCCGCTGCCGGTGCTGGCGCAGCCGCGACGGCCGGATTGGTTATGCTCGTGCCGGCTGGCGATGATTCGGCGCCCGGGACGCCCCCGTACACTCGGATCGAGTCGCCACTGGAATCGAAATCTTCGATCGGTCCGGCCGCCGCCGCGGGGCTCGATGCGGCATTGGTGCCGGAATCGTTCGCGCGTATTGACTTTCCGAGCGTACCACTGGCGCCCGCCGGCGGCGGCGCGGCCTCCTGGGCGCGCGCTCTCGTTGTACCGGACAGCACGAGCGCAACCGCAGCCGCGATTGCTGCCAGCCGCGCCGAATCGAAACGGCTCGCGCGGGTGTTCGCGGGGCGTTCAGCTTTGCTTGGGCTTTTCACTTCCCTGCTTGGGCGAGATTTCGGTCTGAACTTGCCCGTGCAAATCGAACTGCCGGGTCCTCGAATTCCCGGTCAGTCCGAGCCCGGTCACTTTCATTCCCTCGCCCTCGACGGTCACCAGCCCCGGCGCCTCGACGCGGTTATCATCGGGCATGAAGCTTGCGGAATCCGTGCTCATTTTGAAATCGCCGTAACGAATCACGGTCCCGCCGCTCAAATCCGCCCGGGTTACGTGATTACCCTTGAGAAATAAAAGCGCGTGCGGCGCCGTTACTCGCACCGCCTTTCCGTCCTCGGAAATCATTGAGAGGTCGGCCTCAATCAGCGTGAGAGCGGTGCGGTCGCCCGAGTAGCTGGCATCCGCCGCGGTCATCACCCATTGGCGTTCGCCGGCTTTCATCTGCGTCCAGTGGAAGTTGTGCGCATGAAGCAGGGCGCCGGGTACGAAGCCGGCGGCCTTCTCGAGCGCCTGGGCGGAGCCGTGGTGGCGCACCACCCACACGGTCGCGGCGAAGAGCAGGACCAATGCCACGGTCCCGAATCCCGCCAATGCCCTGGCAATCCGTTTCGGACTCATCGATCAACTCTATCGAATCAAATTATCAAGCGGCTTTTTTCAAGTAAACCAAGGGTGCCGCGCGCGAGAGGGGCCGCGGCGCGTTGGCTGCCACGGCCGGCGAGATGGAGCGGGGTCAAACGCTTCTAGCAGCGCGAAACCGAGGTGAACTTCCCAATCATCGGCCGCGCAGTGGCGGGCGCCGCGATGAAGCTCTCCGCCTCGTGGCTCAGCCAGGCCGCCCACCGATCGAATCCCTGCCCGGTTTTCGAGGAAATCTCAAAAATCTGGATGCGGGGATTGAGGGCCAGGACCCGCTTGCGCATCGCACCCAAGTCGAAGTTCGAAAACGGGAGGTAGTCGATCTTGTTCACCAGCAGCACGTCGCTCACGGTGAACATCAACGGATACTTGAGCGGCTTGTCGTCACCTTCGGGCACGCTCAGGATCATCGCGTTTCTGATTGCCCCGGTGTCGAACTCCGCCGGGCACACCAGGTTTCCGATATTCTCGAGCATCACGATGTCGAGCGAATCGAGGTCCATCGCCGCGAGCCCCTTGGTCACCATCGCCGCATCGAGATGACAGAATCCCCCGGTTCTCAGTTGGACCGCAGGGATGCCGCGCGCGGCGATCAGCTCCGCATCGACGCTCGACTCGATATCGGCCTCCAGCACGCCGAATCGGAAGCGGTCGCGCAGCGTGTCGATGGTTTTGAGAAGCGTGGTGGTCTTGCCCGCGCCGGGCGAGGACATCACGTTGAGCACGAAGGTTTTCGTTTCTTCGAGTTCGCGGCGCAGAGCCTGGGCGACCCGTTCGTTGTCCTCGTGAATCTCTTCCTTGATCTCGATGAGCCTGACAGGGTCGGTCACAGGACCTCCATATTCTCGATCAGGTATTCGCGGCCGGCGACCAGCTCGAGCCCGGTATCGCTGCATTCGGGACACTTCACGCGGCCCAGCTCCTCGCGCTTGACGTCGAAGGAGCAGTCACATGACTGGCAGCGAAGGACCACCGGCGCCCGCGTAATCGCCAGTTGCGCGTTCTCAGCCACCGTCCCTTTGCTCAGATAGTCGAAATAGTGCTGGAGCCACTCGTCCTCGAGATCGGACATCGCGCCGATTCTCAAATGGACGCGGACGACCTTGGCGACATCCTGGCGTCCCGCGTGCTTGAGAACGACGTCCAGGATGCGCTCGGTAATCTGAAGCTCGTGCACGCGCCCTCTTAGGCGGGGATGAATTCCTGCGGCCGCACGATCTGCATCGTGATGGCGTCGAGGTCGCACGACGGGCGGCATATGCCGCACCCCATGCACTTCTCTTCATCGACGATGGCCAGATTGCCGTGCATCTCGACCGACATCGCATCGAAGATGCACCGGTCCACGCACTTCTCGCATCCGTTGCAGGCGTCGGCATCGATCACCGCCTTAAAGCGGCTGGGCCCCGCGAATTTCCCCACGCCGGTCCGCATCGCGGTCCAGTTGATGCAGCAGTCCTTGCAACAGTTGCAGATCACGTGGCCGACTCCGCGATTGTTCTCGGCGACGTGCACGAGGCCTTTCTCCTCGCACATGTCCAGCATCGCCAGGGCTTCCTCGCGAGTGAGCTTGCGGCCGGTCCCACGTTCGACCGAATAGTCGGCGGCCTTGTCGAGCTGCATGCACACCTCGACCGGCTGTCCGCAGGCGCCGTCGATCGCGCGGCAGGAGCACTTGGTGACCGCGATGCTCCTGGCCTGGTCGACAAGGTAGCGGACGTCGTCGGTGATCATCACTTGCGAATCAGGCTCGAGACTCACATTGATCGGGATGACGCGGAGCGCCGGGTTCGGGTTCTTGAAGATCCGGCTTTCCTCGGGCCATTCCACGCGCGTGTATTCCTTCCACAAATCGAGCATCCCGGCAGGCGGGTCGTTCATGACCGCAGTCGAGTCGTGCAATTGGAGAGTCTGGCGCACGCGATAGTAGCGAGTGCCATCGGGCTTCTTGGATTTGAAGAGGAGGCCCTTCTTGAACAGCGGATCGATCATCGATTCGACCACAGCCTTGTCCAGCCCGGTCTTGGCGCAGAGTTCCTCGATCGTGGCCGGCGGCGACGCGGCCAGCAGGAGCGTGGCCTCGGTCTCGGTGGTCAGCTTTTCGAGGATCTTGGGAACCATATTGGATTTTCGGCCCGCCAGTTCCAGTTTCGTTGCAAGCTGCTCGTGAATTGATTTTTCCTGCATTAGCGTCTCCCCTAATCCAAACTCATAGCCGGTTCATTCCGGCGGCGATTCGAGATTACGCGCACTCGGTTCCCAGCAATCCGCCTCGAGGCTCGCGAATAACCCGACCATCTTCACGCTCGCGCCGCCTGATGTCAAATTCGCCGCTCGGCGATGACGGAGGGCCGCGGCGGGCTCGGGTTCGTGCTCCGCCGGGTTCGCCCGGCCATTCCGACGCTCGTGCCGGATCACCTCGCGCCGGGCCGAGCGCCGGTTTGCCTGCTCAATCCCGCGGGCGTAGGGTAACGGCAGGTGCGGTTCATCGCCGTAATTCTCGTCGCTTGTTTGATGCCGCTGCAGGTCAGTGCGGCCGGGGCAATGCCCTGCACTCCCGGACCGGCCTGTTGTGCGAACTGCCCGAACAAGGCTCCGATGAGTCAGGTGTCTTGCTGCCAGGCGCCGGCTGCTCCCGACCGGGCAACGAGTCACATGCCTGATACGCAGCGCCTCGAGCCGGCGGCGGCGGTTTTCGCGATAGCGGCGGCGAATGTTCGAGCGGCGGCGCAAATCAGATCGGTCACAGAGGGATTCTCGCCGCCAAACCGCTGGGATTCCCTGGCCCTTCTCTGTTCTCGTCAAATCTGAGCCTTCCGCGAGCGTGCGAAGCAATCGCCGGGCGCTGACGCACGGTGCGGGCCTTCGCTCGCTAAATCGTTCTCACAATTTGGGATTTTAGCGCCTGCCGATTCGATCGGCAGGAAGGCGCGTGCCTTCAGCCCTGAGAAGACACGCTTGATGCGCCGCGCATCGTCGCGGCGGTAAGGCTGGATTTGCGAGATGTTGTCCATAAATGTTCGCCGCTTGGCGGCGCGATACTTACGAACGATGCCGGTTGCGATCGCGATCCTGATCGCGTCTGCGCCGTCAGGACGCGCTCAGGATATAGGCGCAACCTCGGATCATCCCGATCCCATCGAGGCGGGCCACGGCACCCACACGCCGCGCGGCGCGGATCGGCTGCAGGCGCTAATCGAGGAAGCCCTGGCTCATAGCCCGGCCGTGATTGCGGCGCGAAGCCACTGGCAGGCCCAGACGAAGGCGCCAATCCAGGCGGCGACTCTGCCCGATCCGGAACTGTCGCTTCAGCAACTCACCGTCGGCAGTCCGCAGCCATTCTCCGGCTATGAGACGAGCGATTTCTATTACACCGGCTTCGCCATCTCCCAGGACATTCCCGGTCCCGGCAAGCTTCGCCTCCAGCGGACCGAGGCCGAAAAAGATGCCGACTACGCGCGCCATCGCTACGAGCAAGCCGAGCGCGAAGTGACCGAGAAAGTGAAGGAGGCGTACTTCGAGCTTTTCTATCACGCAAAGGCGCTGGAGATTCTCGATCGCAACCGCGACGAGCTCGAACAAATCCAGAAGATTGCCGAGTCGCGCTATCGCCTTGGACAGGGGCTTCAAGTGGACCTGATCAAGGCGCAGCTCCAGACCACCGAAATCTTAAAGGAGCACGTGATGCACCATCAGGAAGAGGAGCAGGTGCAGCTCGGATTGAAGCAACTGCTCGGTCGCGATCCGGACTCGGCGCGGATCGAAGTCGGCGATGTCGAACCGACCCGCCTGCAACTTGGCGCAGCCGAACTTGCCGCGCTCAGCACTGCCGGCTCTCGCGAGCTTGCGGCGGATCGCGCGATGGAGGAGCGCAGCGACGAGGCGCTCAAGCTCGCGCGGCGGGGATACTGGCCCGATTTTACGGTCGGTTATTCCTATCAAAAAACCGGGCCGGGCTTTCGCGATTACTACATGCTGAGCCTCGGCGCGAAAATCCCCCTCTATTTCTGGCGCAAGCAGACGCCCGCGATCGAGCAGGCGGCGCTCGAGGCGCAGTCGGCGCGCGCGCAAACCCGCGCGACCGGGCTCGAGATCGCATCGCAGGCGCAGGGCGACCTCGTCGCGATGCGGGCCGCCGAGCGCACGATGACGATCTACCGCGAGGGCTTGATTCCCCAGGCCGAGACTGCAAAGGACGCCGCGATGGCGGCGTATCGGGTCGGCAAGGCCGACTTCCAGACGCTCATCACGTCCGTCCTCGATCTTCAGAACCTGAGCCAGGAGTACTACCGCGTGCTCGCCGATCACGAGATATCGGCCGCGCGGATTCAACAAATCATCGGAGATGTGAAATGAACTGCAAATCATTTGCGCGCCGCATCCTCAGCGGCGTCGCGATTTTCTTACTGGTTCTTTTCTCAGCAGCAACGCCGCGTGCGATAGCGGATGATTCTTCGCTCGCGCCGATTCGGATTACCCCGGAGCGCCGCCAGTTGATCGGGCTCACGTTCGCCGACGTCCAGCGCAAGGACGTGAGCGAGCAACTCGAAACGACGGGGACGATCGAGACCGATGAACGCTTGCAAGCCTACGTGCAGGCGCGATTCGCCGGATGGATCGCGCAGGTATTCGCGAACCAGACCTACCAATACGTGCGCAAAGGACAGCCGCTGTTCACGATCTACAGCCCGGACCTCGCCGCCACCGAGGAGGAATATCTGATCGCGCTCGATGCGCGCAGGCGCGCGACCGATAGTTCGATTACCGGCGTAACCGCGGACGCGGCGTCGCTGGTGGACGCCTCGATCGAGCGGCTCAAGCTCTGGGGCGTGTCGCCACGCGAGATCGCGCGCCTGGAGCGCGAGCGGACGGTTCTCCGCACGGTCGAGATCGATTCGCCGGCAACCGGCTACATCGTCGAGCGCAACGCGCTGCCGAACCTGTACGTGCAGCCGGAGACCCGGCTCTTCACGATTTCTGATCTCTCCAGCGTATGGGTCTATGCGGCGGTTTTCCAAAACGAAATCGGCAAGGTCCGCACGGGCGATCGTGCGGCGGTCAGAATCGATGCCTACCCCGGTCAGAGTTTCGACGGCCGCGTCGATTTCATCTGGCCGCAGATCGATCCAATGAGTCGCACCGCGCGGGTGCGATGCGAATTCGACAACCGCAAGGGATTGCTCTTTCCCGGGATGTTCGGCGAGGTCGCGCTCAGCCTTACGATGGGCCGCCAAACGGTTATCCCCACGAGCGCGGTTCTTCGGACCGGGGCACACAACCTGGCATTCATCGACCGCGCCGACGGCTATCTGACTCCCGCCGAGGTCGAGCTGGGACCACGGGTGGGCGATGAGTTCGTCGTGCTCAAGGGCGTCGATGCGGGGCAGAGAGTCGTGAAATCCGCCAACTTCCTGATCGATTCGGAGAGCCAGCTCGCGGCCGCCGCCGGCGCCTTCGAGCCTGTGCCCGCTCCCGCCGTGGCCGCGAACGCGACAGGGCAACCGGCGCAAACAATCCCTCAGGCAAGCATCGAATTCACCAGCGAGCCGAATCCGCCAATGCGCGGCCACAACAAGGTAATCGTGACCCTGCGCGATTCTCACGGCCAGCCGATTACAGGCGCAAAGGTGACGGTGACGTTCTACATGGCCGCGATGCCTGCGATGGGAATGGCGGCGATGCGCGATGAGGGTGCGGCGCAGGAACAAGGCGCCGGCGTCTACGCCGCCGTTATCGATCTGGAAAGCGGCGGCACCTGGAGCCTCACGATAACCGCATCGAAGGACGGACGGCCGATCGCGACCCGGCGGGCGGACGTATCGGCCGCCGGCTCGATGTCGATGTAGGGGGCTCGGAACATGGTCGAAAGAATCATCGATTGGTGCAATAGCAACCGTTTTTTCCTGTTCTCCTGCGTTGCGTCGCTGGTCCTGGCGGGCATCTGGTCGCTCGGGCGGATTCCGCTCGATGCGCTCCCCGACATTTCGGACGTTCAGGTGATCGTTCATACGCAATGGATGGGACAGCCGCCGAGCCTGATCGAGGACCAGGTGACGTATCCGATCGTTACCGCGATGCTCGCCGCGCCGCACGTCAAGGCAGTCCGCGCGCAGACCATGCCGAGCGATTCATACGTGTTCGTCGTCTTCGAGGACGGGACGGATATCTACTGGGCGCGAAGCCGCGTGCTCGAGTATCTCCAGCAGATCGCGGGCAAACTCCCCTCGGGAGTGGCGCCGGCTATAGGGCCCGATGCGACCGGCGCGGGCTGGGTGTATGAGTACGCGCTGATCGATCGCAGCCATACGCACAGCCTCGCCGAATTGCGCAGTATCCAGGACTGGAACGTTCGATACTCACTCGAAACTGTTGCGGGAGTCTCGGAGGTCGCGACGATCGGCGGCTTCGTCAAGCAGTATCAAATCAAGCTCGATCCGAATCGCCTGCTCGCTCTGAAAGTCCCATTGGAAACCGTCATCGACAAAGTCCGTGACAGCAACGGCGAGGTCGGCGGGCGCGTGCTCGAAATGTCGGGCGCGGACTACATGATCCGCGGACTCGGCTACATCCACAGCGTAGCCGACCTCGAAAACATCTCGGTTGCGGCCGACCACGGGACGCCAATACTCGTCCGGGACCTCGGAATAGTCAGTCTCGGACCCGACTTGCGCGAGGGCGCCGCGGAATGGAACGGCGATGGCGAAACGGTCGGCGGAATCGTAGTGATGCGCTATGGACAGAACGCTCTCAACGTCATCGAGGGCGTCAAGCGGAAGCTTAAGGAAATCAGCGGTACGCTACCACCCGGGATCGAAATCGTCACCGGGTACGATCGGTCGGGACTGATTCAAGCCTCGATCGGCACGCTCAAGCGCGATCTTCTCGAGGAGGCAGTTATCGTAAGCCTCGTGATCATCATTTTCCTGTTTCACCTGCGCTCGGCATTGATCCCGATTCTTACTCTGCCCATCGCGGTCATAGCCACTTTCATTCCGATGTATTACCTGCGGATCAGCTCGAACATTATGTCGCTCGGCGGGCTCGCGCTGGCGATCGGCGTGCTGGTCGATGCGTCGATCGTGATGGTCGAAAACGGGCACCGGCATCTGTCCGAGGCCGAGCGCGAGGCCATGCAACGCGGGGAAGCCGTGCCCGCGCCCGAGCGCGGGAGGATCCTCTTGTCCGCCGCAAAACAGGTCGGACGGCCGATCTTCTTCTCGCTGATCATCATCGTGGTCTCGTTCCTGCCGGTGTTCCTGCTCGAATCGCAGGAGGGCCGGATGTTCAGTCCGCTCGCCTATACCAAGACCTTCGCGATCGTTTTCTCATCCGTGCTGGCGATCACGATCGTGCCGGTTCTGATGGTTCTATTGATCCGCGGCAGGCGGCTTAAGGCGGAAGAGGAGAATCCGATCTCGCGGCTTTCTCAGGCCCTGTATCTGCCGGTGATACGCTGGTGCCTTCGCCATCGCACACTGACTATCGCGGCCAATCTAATCTTTCTGGTCTTTACTATTCCGCTCTTGTTCAGGATTGGCAGCCAGTTCATGCCGCCGCTCTATGAGGGATCCAGCCTGTACATGCCCACGGCCTTGCCCGGAATCTCGATCGCATCGGCGGTCAACCTGATGCAGAAGCAGGATGAGATCATCCGCGGCTTCCCCGAAGTCGAGAGCGTGTTCGGTACAATCGGGCGCTCCGACAGCGCGACCGACAACGCTCCGCTCGACATGTACGACACGACGATCATGCTGAAGCCGCGCCGCCAGTGGCGCAAAGGCATGACCTACGATCGGCTCATCGCGGAGATGGACGACAAGCTCAAATTTCCGGGCCTCTCGAATACCTGGACGATGCCGGTCGAAAACCGGCTCGACATGGAGCTGACCGGGATCAAGACGCCGGTCGGATTGAAGATTCAGGGACCGGAACTTGCCGGCATCCAAACGATCGGGTCCCAGGTCGAAAAGATCCTCGGCTCGGCGCCGGGAACGCGGGGAGTGTTCGCCGAGCGCGTGTCGCAGGGCTTCTACATCAACGTCACCGTCGATCGCGCCAAGGCGGCGCGCTACGGGCTTACGGTGGGCGACGCTCAGCGGGCGGTAAGCTCCGGCATTGGCGGCGAAAATATCGCGACCACCGTCGAGGGACGCGAGCGATATCCGATCAACGTCCGCTACCTGGCCGACTATCGCGACAATCCCGATGCGCTCTCTCGGATCCTCATTATGACTCCGGCCGGCGCCCAGATTCCGCTTGGCGAGGTCGCCCGGATCGACTTGAGCCCGGGCCCGTCGATGATTCGCGACGAAGATGGGCTCCTGACCGGCTATGTCTATATCGATCTCGCGACGAGTGACTACGGCGGCTATGTCGCGAAAGCCCAGAGCGCTCTCGACAGGCAACTGCGTATGCCGCCGGGCTACAGAATCGGGTGGTCGGGCGAATATGAATTTCAGCTTCGCGCGCGAAGGCGCCTCGCGCTGATCCTCCCGATCGTCTTCGCGGTGATCTTTGTCCTGCTTTTCATGCTCTTTGAGTCCGCGACCGAGGCGATCGTACTGATCCTGCCAACCGGGTACGCGATGACCGGCGGCCTGCTCTTGCAATACCTCATGGGATTCAACTTCAGCGTCGCGGTATGGGTCGGTTACATCGCCCTGTTCGGAATCGCCGTCGAGACCGGCGTCGTGATGGTGATCTATCTGCACGAAGCGCTCGATCGCCGGATCGCCGCGGGCGAACTCAGCTATGGCGCGATCGCCGGCGCAACCATCGAGGGCGCAGTCCAGCGGCTTCGGCCCAAGCTGATGACGGTCGCGGTCGTGATGCTCAGTCTCGCGCCAATTCTATGGGAGAGCGGGATCGGGTCGGACGTGATGAAGCCGATCGCCGCGCCGATCGTTGGCGGGATGATCACATCAACGATTCACGTGCTGATCCTCGTGCCGGTCTTCTTCGCGATCATGAAAGAGCGCGAACTCAGTGCCGGCACTTTGAAACTGAGGTGAATCGCCGAGCCGCGGCGGCTCGCTATCGGGCTTAAAGCTTTCTCAAGCCTGACGCCTGACGCAACGGGCTTAACTCTTACGCCCCTGTAGTTCGAGTAGGCGATTTGTGATTCTCTTCCCCCAATAGTCCAGGGCTGCCTTTGCGTCGCCCCATTTCCATTGAGCCACGGAGGTTAACGCTATACCGCCGGCCCGTTTATCTATTCCGGCCATCAGCAACTCATTCGTCATCGAGTCATTCAATCTCATTTCGCCCTCGGCGGAGCCCACAAATGCATAGCTGCCGGTCGCAAGCGATTGCAGCCCATTCAAAAGCTCCGCCTGCGGGATTGCTACGGACACCGACCGAAGGCCCGGGGTCGCGGCGGTCGCGTCATTCAGCGCAGCTCGAAGTATCAGCACTCCCGGGCCCCGCTTGTCGACGAGGGTGAAATGCTCTTGCAGGTCCTGCTTCATCCGGCTGTAAGCATATGCCGCGAGCATCTGCTGCTCTTCGTATGGCACGTTCGAGTTTTCACTGCCCCAGAACTCAATCGGTTCAAGGAGTACCTTGTCGTATTGGCTCCAATTGACGTTCGGGTTGATGTAGAGCATAGCCACCTGACCGTCACCGCCGGGTTGAAGCTTGGAATAGTCGTCGCCAAAGAATCCGGTTACCGTGTTTGGAGCCTTCCCGCTTGCGACCTGGCTGGCGACCGCGGGCTGCTCCGCGACCGTCCTCGCGCAACCGCCCGCCAGGGCAAACTGCAGGATAGCAAGCCACGCCAACCCGAATACCAACCGCGAAGACTTTCCTTTTTGATGAATGGTCTCGATCATGCCGATCTCCCCTTTCGTACGTGTCGTGACACGGATTTTAATCCGATGGAGCAGCAACATCGGACATCAGTTCTTTCCCCAGCGACTGGCGTGTGCTCCAAACTCCTCACAATTACGCAGAGAAAGCATAGTCCATTTCGTCGATACGTTTATCGCCGGTCGCGCCTAATAGACATCCGAATGAAAATTCTCGACCCTGTTCAAATCCGAATCAACGATACGGGTGCGGGGAGCGAACCTTATCCCATAGCCGGTTGCCTGCGACTGAGTATGACCAACTACGCCCAGATTAATGTGTTAATGGACGTCGATGTTCAGACGAAATGTTCTCGCGCGGCCGCACTCGAGCGGCACAACATCGCCCAGGGGCGGCTTTCGCCGCCCGTCAGAGGATTGCTAATCGAGTGGGAAAATGGAAATGGCGGCTGAGATCGCTCAGCCGCCGTGAGTTGAATCCGCGACCTTGGTGCGCGGACTGATCGCGCGATAACTCTTGCGCTCGCGAAGCCGCGCCAGGTAAGCCGCGACCTTCGGGAACGCGTCGAGGTTCAGCGCGTCCACCTCGAGCACCATCGCGAGCGCCATCATCGGCGCATCCGCGAGCGAGAACGCGCCGCAAAGGTATCCGCCCGCAGGCGCGCTTAAGAGCAGCTTCTCGACATACGGCAGGTCGCGCGTCCGCAGCATCTCGCGTCCCTTCTCCATCCGGTCGGCATCGCGCTTGGCCGGCTCGCTCCAGTACGGCATCCAGATTGGCGGCAGGCTCCCGCCGAGCAGCGCCTCATCGCCAAACTGCTCCGCCTCGCGCACGCGCATCCGCGCGATTACGTCCGCCGGCATCAGGTGCGGCTCCGGATAGCGCTCCTCGAGATACTCGTCGATCACGGTCGAGTCGAAGATCGTGATGCCCTCATCTTCTATATAGGGCACTTTGCCGAGCGGGTGGCGCGCGAGCATCTCAGGGGGCTTCTTCCACAAATTCCCCGGCGGCAAATTTTCGATCCGGTACTTGAGGCCCTTTTCTTCAAGGACAATCTTGGTCTTGCTGGCATGCGTCGAGCGCAGGGTTCCCCACGGGTAATCGCGTTCGGTGGTGTACAGAACGATCATGAGACGGGCTCCTTATGGCGGGATCGGTGGCGCGAGTTTATCACGGCGCCATTCAAGACGATAAGCGTCGCGCGGCCCGCTCTGTTATCGTTATTTGAGATGCCGCCGAATGGAGCGATTCCACCCGAACTTCTGGGGCTGGCCGGTATGCTCGCGCGCCAACTCGGCGATGAGCGCGCGGCGCGCCGGGCCTCGCAGCTTGTTGCCGAGACCGCGCCCGATGAGCGCCTCGCACTCGCATTCCTGCTTCGCCTCGGCGACCAATCCCGCGACACACTCCTGAGTGCACTTGGCGATCCGGCATCGGCGCGCGATCTCGTCTTCTGCCTCGGCGCATCCGAGCTGGTCGCATCGGAACTCGCCGCGTCGGGACCCGGCTGGTACGAGATTTTCGCGGGCGCGCGGCGGTCGAACGTGGATTCGCTGCTCGATTCGATGCGATGTGGTCCGATCGACGCCGCCGACAAGACGTCCGCATCGGCTCTGCTCAGCGGATGGAAGCGGCGCAGGTTTGTGGACATCGCGGTCGCGGACCTGCTCGATCGAATCGCGGTCGGGGACACCGCGCGCCTGATGTCGGCGCTCGCCGACGAATGCATTCGCGCCGCCTTTGCGCTCGCGATGCGGCTGGCCGGTCCGCGCGCGGCCGACGCCGGCGATTTCTGCGTGCTTGCGATGGGCAAGCTCGGAGCGAGCGAACTCAACCTCAGCTCCGACATCGACCTCATCTATCTTCACGACCCGCGCGGGCGCGAGGGCGCGACCGATGCCGCCGCGCACCTCGGCAGCCTCATCACGGAGATTCTCGCGGGCGGATGCTTCCGCGTGGACATGCGGCTTCGTCCGGGCGGGCGAAGCTCGCATCTCGTGACGCCGGTCGAGGGCGCGGTGAGCTTTTATCAGAGCCTCGGTCAGACTTGGGAGCGCGCCGCGCTGCTGCGGGCGCGTCCGGTCGCCGGTGCGATCGAGCTTGGCCGCCGGCTCATCGCCGAGCTGGCGCCCTTCATCTACCGCACCTACCTCGATTTCGACACGCTGCGCCAGTTGCGCGCGATGAAGCGGCAGATCGAGGCCGAGCTGCGAACGCCCGCGATGGTCGAGCGCAACATCAAGCTCGGCTACGGCGGGATTCGCGAACTCGAGTTCATCGTCCAGTCGCTGACCCTGATTTACGGCGGGCGCGACCCGCGCCTGCGCATCGAGAAGACGGTGCCCGCTCTGGAGAAGCTCGAGTCGCTTGGCTACCTGCCATCCGAGCGCGCGCGGCGGCTTGCGGATGCGTACCTTTATCTGCGCGACGTCGAGCATAAGCTGCAAATCGTCGCCGGGCGTCAGACGCATGTCTTGCCCGACTCCGCCGATGCCGCTGCGATGCGCGCGCTCGCGGCGCGAATGGGCGCGGGCAAGGACAACGCGGCGGTCGCCCGCGTTATGGGCGCGCTCAGGCATCATCGCGACCTGGTTGCGATGCAATTTCGCGAGACGCTGGCCGGGGGCGACGAGGCGGGCATCGCGCGCGCCTCCTCCGACGCGACCATGGCCTGGCGCGCGGCGCTCGAGCCTCCCCGTGCCGCGCCGATCCTCGCGCGGATGGGCTTCGCGGTGCCTGATGAGAGCGCCGGCCACCTGGAACTGCTCGCGCGAGGACCCGAGCACGCACCGGCAAGTCCGCGCCGGCGCGAATTGCTCGAAACGCTCGGCCCGCTCCTGCTCGATGAGATCCGCGCTCTGCCCGATCCCGACCTCGCCCTGATGAACCTCGCTGCGTTCATCGCCGCGGTCGGCGCCCGGACGTCATTTCTCGCGCTCCTGGAGCAACATCCCGCCACGCGCCGCGTGCTGCTGAAGTTGTTTGCTTCGAGCCGCTACCTCTCGACGATCTTCATCCGCCATCCCGACATGCTCGACACCCTCGTGCGGTCCGACCTGGTCCATCCGCGCCGATCGCTCGACGACTTGCGCCGCGAGGCCGCCGAGCGGGTTGATGCGAGCCCGGACTTCGAATCCCGCCTCGACGCGATCCGAACGCTGCGCCACCAGGAGTTCCTGCGAATCGCGATCGCGGACCTCGCGGGCGACTTGGAATTGGAAGAGGTCGAGACGGAACTCACGCTGCTGGCCGAGGCGGTGCTCGGCGAGGCGCTCGCGCTTGCGCGCGCCGAGGTTGCGCCGCGCTGGAGCATCCCGGCGTCGCTCAGGCTCTGCGTTCTCGCGATGGGCCGGCTCGGCGCGTGCGAGATGACTTATAATTCGGACCTCGACCTCATCTTCGTGTACGACGATCGCGCCGAGGTGGCGGCGAGCAGCCGCGAAGTTGCGGCGCGAATCGCACAGCGGCTGATCGCGATACTGCAGACACGCACCCGCGAAGGTTACGCCTACAAGCTTGACCTGCGCTTGCGGCCTTCGGGCAACGCGGGTCCGCTGGTGACATCGCTGGAAGGATTTCGTGAATACCATCGCCAGAGCTCCGCGCTCTGGGAGCGGCAAGCGCTGGTGCGCGGACGCGTCGTCGCAGGCGACGCGGAACTGGGAGCCCTGGTGGAAGCGGCGCGCGAGGATTTCGTCTTCGGGCGCGCGCTCAGCGCCGAGGGCGTGGCGGAGATCGCCGCGATGCGCGCGCGGATGGAGCGCGAGATCGGAGCCGAGGACTCAAAGCGGCTCAATCTCAAGCAGGGACGCGGCGGGCTGGTAGACGTCGAGTTCCTCGCGCAGATGATGGCGCTGCGCCATGGCGCGGCGCATCGCGAGCTTCGCGCCGGCGGCACACGCGCTCTGCTCGCGGCTCTTGCGCGGCTTGGGCTGCTCAAGCACGAGGACGCCCGCAGCATCGAGGAGGACTTCCGCTTCCTCGCCCGGCTCGAGAACCGGCTGCGGATCGAGAGCGATCAGTCCGCGTGGGCCGTGCCGACCGATCGCGCGGCTCTGATGCCGCTTGCGCGCCGGATGGGGTTCGAGGGCGCGGACGCGCCGGCGCGGATGCTTGCGGAACTCGAAGAGCGCCGCTCGCGCATCCGCGCGATATTCAACCGCTACTTCGAGGCCGAGCAGCGCGGCCTCGCCTGAAACGCGCGCGCGGGCCGGCCTCGATCGGCGTCGCCGGATGGCCGGGGGCATTCTTTGGTTACTCGAATTCCAGCTTCAGCCCCGCGACAAAATTGATCGTCGGCGCCGGAAAGCCGAACACCTCCGAGTAGTGGCGGTCGAGCAGGTTCGACACCCGCGCGAAGATTTCCTCGTCGTGCACGAAGCCGTACGAGCGTCCGAGCGCGTATGATGCGACCGCATCGACGCGGTTGTACGCCGCGTGATTCGCGATCGGCGGAACTCCCGAGACCGTTATGTCATCGCGATCGCCCACGAAGACGTAACTTACGCTCGCGGTAATCCGGTCGCGTGCGGCGAAAATTCCGCCGCGCTGGTACGCAAGCAGCGCCGCGGCCGAATGCTTCGGCACCCTGAGCGGACGCGCGGTCGAACCCTGCGCGTCAGCGTGCGTCTCATCGAGCACGGTTACGTTGCCGCCGAAAGTCAGTCCCTTGGTGATCGTCACGCTCGGTACGATCTCGACGCCTTGTACATCGACGCGCGCTGCATTGCCCGCCTCGGATCCGAAAATGCATGTGTGGCACGGCACGGTGACGATCAGATGATGCACGCGGCGGGAAAAGTAGGTCGCGGTGAACGTCGCGCGCTCGCCGAAGGCGGTCGTGAAGCCGCCGTCGTATTCGCTCGATATTTCCGGCTCAAGCTTCGGATTGCCGTAATCCGGGTAGTACAGCTCGTTGAACGCCGGCGCGCGGAAGCCCTCGGTGTAGCTGCCGCGAAATGTGGTCGAGATTTGGTCGATCGGAATCGCCACCGACCACGCCGGGCTTACCTCCTTGCCGAACTGGCTGTTGCCATCCGCGCGGAAGCCGCCGGTGAGCAGCAGATGATCGTGCAGCAGGCGCGCCTCCTGCTCGACGTAGCCGGCATACTCCTGGCGGCGCGCGGTGAACTCAGTTGTGCCGATTCCGAAAGGAGGGTTGGGGTCGCAATAGCTGCAATAGCTGCCCGAGCGCACCCAGCGGTCAAGGAAATCGAAACCCACCAGCGTGCGGAAGTTCGCCGTCCACGAGTAGATCGCCTCGAGGTTGCCGCCGCGAGTCTCATCCGCGATCGAGTCGTCTTCGAAATACGTGCTCTCCGCGAACGGCGGCGCGTTCACGCGCACATCCTGCCGCACGTAGAACGCGCTCGCCCGCGCGGTCAGTTGCTCGGTGAAGCGATGCTCGATCTCGCCCTTGAACAGCATGAACTCATCGCGCTCATGCGCCGTCGGATCGATTGGCACGCCGGAAAAGACGAGATAGTCGGGCAGGCTGACATTCGATCTGATGTAGCGCGCAAAACCGCGCAGGACCGTGCCGTCGCCGAGATGGTAGTCCAGGCGCGTCGAGCCCGCGAGATTGTCCGAGTTGTCGTTGACCGGCCGGAATCCCTCCGTCGAAAAGTACGACAGCACCCCCGAGTAATTGAGGCCGCCGTACGAGCCGGTTGCGGTCGCGACCTGGTTCGAAGTTGCGCGATTGCCGCCGTCGGAGAGGAGCGAGAACCTGGGCGCGCCCTCGCCCTCCTGGCTGAGCACATTCACTACGCCGCCGATCGCCTGCGACCCGTAAAGCGATCCGCCCGCGCCGCGCAGCACCTCGATGCGGTCGAGGCCGCCGGTGGTCAGCTTTGCCAGGTCGAAGCCGCCGGTCGCCCCGGCGTTGACCTCGACGCCATCGACCAGGACCAGCGTCTGCGCGGACGGCGCTCCGCGAATCGAAGCTTCGGTGACAGCGCCGGTGGAACCGCTTTGCGTGATCTGCACGCCCGGCACCTCGCGCAGGACGTCGCCCACGCGATCGATCTTCTGCGCCTCGATCTGATCGCCCTCGACAACCGTCACCGTGGTGCCGATTTCGGAAATCGGCTGCTCGATTCGCGTCGCGGTGACGACGACCGTCTTGAGTTTCTTCTCGGGCGGCGCCTGCGCCTGAGCCGATGGCGACGGCGACGCTGACGGTTGGGCGCCGGGCGATGGCGCCGCAGTCGGCATCGCCGCGGCGCGCGCGCGCTGCGCGACCATAACAAGGATGAGTGCGGCCGGGACGATTAGCAGCGATTTCAGCCTGATCATGAACTCCTCCGCGTTCATTTGGCCTGCCGCGGAGGAGCGGCCGGGAGACGAAAAACCCGACCCCTCGCGCAATGAAGGATCGGGCTTCAGGAACTGCCGCGCCTGAGGCCACCCTCCCCGCGGAAGGCAGACATCAAAAGCATCCCGGCCGGTTTCCTGGCTTGGGGTTCATCCTCGGGCCCGCCTTCCCGCCGAAGCAGTGGCGTCATGGGCCTTCGTCCCCCCACACAGTTGCGGGGCAGCGCCGGCTTTTCACCGGCTTCCCGTTCACCGGGCGCGACGGAAGAAATACGCCGCGCGGCCGCCGCCGTCAATACGAAGTGCGGCCGGCGCCGTCAATACGGTCCGCGGCGCATGCGCGCGAGATCAGGCATTGAGAATTTTTTCGACAGATCGCTGATGAACGCCCGTCACGCGCGCAGCAATCCGAAGTACAATCCCCGCCCCATCAGTCCTTGCGCGTCGTGCGAGACTTCCAGTCCCGCGCGCCGGAACGATTCGAGGTACTCCTCGCGGGTGAACAGGCCCAGCTCGTGCCGCTCGGTGAAGTAGTCGATGTTCGCCGGCGTGCCGACCAGATAATGGAAATCGATCACCGATAGGCGCCCGCGCGCGCGGCTATGATTGAGGCGGGCAATCTTCAGCTCCGGGCGATCGACGAACAGCGCGTGAATGATCCCGGTGCGCCAGTCCTGCGGAGTTAGCCACGGCTCGATTACCAGCAACCCGTTCGGCGCGAGATGGCGCGTCATGCATTCCACCGCCTGATTGAGGCGCTCGACGGTGGTGGCATAACCGATGGCGCTGAACAGGCAGGTGACGACGTCGAATTTGCGTCCCAGGTCGAACGCGATCATGTCCGCATGATGGAACGTCACGCCGGGACATCGCTGCCTCGCCACGTCGAGCATCGCGTCATTAAGATCGAGCCCTTCGACGTCGAAGTGGCGGCGCAGGTAGGACAGATGCAGTCCCGTGCCGCAGGCGACGTCGAGAAGCGATCGCGCCGGCGCGCTCCGCTTGTCCGCAATCAGCGCGAGCAGCTTTTCGGCCTCTGCCTGGTAGTCCTTGAACGAATAGATCGCGTCGTAAAAAGCCGCTGTCCTGGTGAACATGGCGCGCCAGCTCCTTGCCTACCCCGGATGGAGTAAACGCAAACTTAAGCTGTCGGGCAAGCGCGCCCGGGCATTTTCGCGATCAGGCCGCGGCCGCTTTGCGCGCGGCGTCCAGCGCCGCATCGAAGTTCGGCTGCTCGGCGACCTCTTTGACGTACTCGACGTAAGTGACGTTGTCGTTCCTGTCCACGACGAAGACCGCGCGCGCGAGCAGGTGGAGCTCCTTGATGAGCGCGCCGTACTTCTGCCCGAAATCCGCCCCGCGGTAGTCGCTGAGCGGCGTCACCTTGTCCACGCCGGCCGCGCCGCACCAGCGCGCCTGCGCGAACGGCAGGTCCATCGAGATGGTCAGTATCTCCACGTCGCCGGGCAGTTTGGAGGCTTCCACATTGAAGCGCCGCGTCTCCGCATCGCAGACCGGAGTGTCGAGCGAGGGAACCGCGCTGATGATTTTGACCTTGCCCTTGAACTGGTCGAGGGTTGCGGGCTGAAGGCCCTTGCCGACCACTGTGAAATTGGGCGCCTTTTGTCCGACTTTGATTTCGGCGCCAACCAGGGTCACGGGGTTGCCCCTCATCGTGACGGCGCCTTTTCGTTCTTCCGCCATGGTACCTGCTCCTTTGGGGGATGATCGTTCGCGATGCTGAAGCTTACGAGCATCCAACCTTAACCGCTGGAGCCGATCCCGTAAATAATGAATTTAACGGCGGCCCAATGGAGTGCGGACGGGGCGGCGCGTCAGAGCTTCAGGCGCGCGAGCGCAAGCAGCGTACCCAGTATCAGGATCAAATTGACGCCGAACGTGATGAGCGCGCCCGCCTCGCGCTTCTCCGGCGCCTTCACGTAGCCGACCGCATAGATGATCCGGCCTGCGATGAAAATCAGCCCGAGCGCGACCGCCAGCGGATTGCTCACGTATCGTCCGAACAGCCACAGCGCCGGGATGAAGACGATCAGGCTCTCGAGCGTGTTCTGATGGACGCGGAAGTAGCGTTCGAACTCGGGATTACCGGTCGTGGCGGGAGCCTCGACTTTGTACCTGGTTCGCGCCCGCCCGACCATCGCACCGAGGACCAGATACTCGAGCAAAGCCAGAACCGTGACCGCGGCAAGTCCGTTCATCTTTGACCCCTCCTCATCGCGCGGCCGCAACTCGGCCGATGCGCGTTCACGTGGCGCGCCCGCGGGCCGCAGCGATCGGGCCCGCACTCCGCGCGCGATTACGCCGGGCTGCCGAAGCGCGCCCGGCGCTCGGCATCATCCGCATCGGCTTCCTGCGCCGACGGCGGCACCGGCATCCAGCCCTTCGTGTAGTCGCGCTCCTCCCAGGATCGATCGTTGGGATCCCACACGTACGGCAGTTCCACGATCGTGCCCGGCTGCGCGATCGTTTCGAACGCTCCGAGCGCATCGAGCAGGATTCGCCGCTGAAGCTCCGGTTCGTGCGGCTTGCCGGTCTGATGGCCGAGCGGAAAGTTCAGAAACACCGCGCGCGGGGGTTTGACCGTCCGGGTGATGTCGAGCGCCGATGTCATACACAAAGTAGGGATTCCCGCCTCCTCGGCTACGCGCGCGATCAGCCCGACGGACTGATGGCACACCGGTCAGGCGGGCACCAGGAAGAACGCATCGGCGTGCGCCCGCTTGAGCTCATCGACCAGCGCCGGCGCAAGCTCGGTGCGGACCTTGCGCGCCGAGTAAACCCCGCCCATGAAGCTGAAGACGGGATCGCAGAGCTCGCCGATGACTCCCTCGCTCTCGAGCTCGCGCAGCCGCTCCAGCGGAAAGACGCAGTTGGGGTCTTCCTTCGCATCCTTGGTGTGATAGCCGAAGTGCCAGAAGCTCAGTTCGTCGCGCCGCGCGCCCTTCGGAATCCGCCGGAACGAGGCGTCCTCGCGATGCCATCGCGGCTGATCGCGGTACATGACTCCGCCCGAGCTGATGAAGGCCAGCCGCGACTTGCGCAGGGGCTTCTTGAGCGGCGTCCACGGCACGGTATCGTTCACGACCCAGCGGTACGGGATGAACTCGCTGTACAGCTCGCGCGTGCGCGGAATGTAGGCGACTGGCATATTCCCGCGGCGACCGGGGCAAGCGTTCTCCCGATCGCGCTGGCATCACTGATTGCGCATCGCGCCGGCCAAGGTCAAGCGCTCCGGGTCCGCGCCGGATTGCGGTCCGGTTTTCGATGGAGCTTGCGGGCGCGCACCTTCGCGCGTAGAAACCCTCGCATCGGTTGCGTAGAATTGCGCGCGTCGCGAAAGGCCGCAGCGCCAATTTTTGCCGAGCAGGCTGGAAATAAATCACAGCCTGCTCCCTCTCTCTTATCTCCCCCGGAAAAGACCGGGGGAGAAGACAGAGGAAAGAAGCCATGTTTTACGCATCTAGGTGAACGCGGTGGAGAGAATGGATCAATTCGAAAACCAGCGCTGGACGCGGGCGATCCTTGCGCTGCTGGTTGTTGCGCCGATCGTTTTCAATGCGATCGTGCTGCTGCCCGAACTGACGGTCCCGGTGCCTACCACCAACGACAGCAACGCGCACTTTCTGATGGTGCGCCAGGCGAGCGCCGCCCTCGAGCAGGGCGCCAACCCGTTCGATTTCTGGCTCCCGCAGCTCGAGTTGGGCTTTCCCCAATTCCTTTATTACCAGCATCTCCCGCATCTCGCGGTCGTGGCGCTCCATCGGCTGCTGCTCAAGCAGGTGGGGCTCTTCACGCTGTTCAACCTTGTCCGCTATCTGCTCATGGTCCTTTTCCCGGTGACGGTCTTGTGGTCGATGAGGACCATGGGGTTCTCCGCGATCGCCGCGGCGATCGGCGCCGCGTGCTCATCGCTGTTCGCATCCGACTTTCACTACGGCTTCGATTTCGACAGCTACATCTGGATCGGTTTCGGGATGTACACGCAGCTTTGGGGCGTGCACCTGTTCTTCATATCGATCGCGTGCCTGCAGCGGCTGCTGACGCGCGGGACCGGCTACCTCGCCGCGATCGTTTCGACCTCGGCGCTTGCGCTCTCCCATCTCCTGTACGCCTACATCATGGCCGGGAGCGCGATCGTGCTTTTTCTGCTCGCGCTGAGAAGGGGGTCTGACGCGCCATGATCGTACTGGCCGCGATCCTTTTCTTCATCGTGGTGTACCGGCGCGAGCGCGCGCTCCCGCTATTTGTGCGGCTTGCGGTGGTTGGCGTGGCGGGCGGCATCATCACGTCGTACCTGTGGCTGCCCTTTCTGCGCTACGAGCAGTACCTCGAGATCAGTCCCTACCTGCAGCGCTACAAGTACGATTCGTTCCCGGCCCTGGACACGCTTGCTCTCCTGTTCGGCGGAAACCTCTACGATCACGGCCGCCTGCCGGTCCTGACGCTGCTGATCGCGCTGGGCGGCGCGGCGGCGATGGTGGAGCGCGCGCGCACGCGCAAGCTTGCGCTCGCGCTGTTCGGGGTTTGGCTGCTGATCTATTTCGGCCGCGCCACCTGGGGCAAAATCGCCGATCTGCTCCCGATGTCCGACGGGATCTTCATGCATCGATTCATCGGCGGCGTCGATTTTGCGGCGGTCCTGCTGATCGGAATCGGCGGCGAGTGGATCTGGAGCAGGTTCTCGCGGCTCGGCGAGCCGTGGCGCGCGTTGGCTCCTGGAGCGATCATCGTCGCACTGATGATCCCCGCATTCGTCGAGCGCTACCAGTTCTACGGCGCAAACACGGCCTGGATGCGGTACGCGAAGTCGTCGCTCGACAGCGCCACCGGCCTGCGGGAGATCGTCGGCACGCTCAAGACCCTGCCGCCGGGCCGAACCTATGCGGGCCTGCGATCCACCTGGGCGGACAAGACCAAGATCGGGGGACTCCACCTCTACGACGTGCTCGCATTCAATGACGTGGACCTGGTCGCGCCGCCTTACCAGGGACTCTCGCTCAACTGCGACATGCCCTTCTTCTTCAATGAGAACGAACCGGCGGATTACGATCTCTTCGACGCGCGCTACGTGGTCACCATGGACAACATTCCGATGCCCTCGTTTGTCAAGCCGATCAAGAAATCCGGGCAATACGTGCTCTACGGGGTTGAAACCAGCGGCTACGGCGAATTGGCCAAGAGCGTGGCGGCCGGCGTTGCGGTCTCTCGCGAGATGTTGCTGGACCGGAACAAAGCGTGGCTCACCGGCGGAGGCCCGCAAGCGGGGCGGTTCATACGATGGTCCTACCGGCTTGGCAGCGGGACGCTCGGCGGGGTTTTCTATCCGCCGATGCCGCAGGGCGGGACGGTCTCGGAGGAGCGCATTGAGCCGGGCCTGATGCGGTTCAAGGTGAGCGCGCCGGGCGCATCCGTGCTCGTCGTCAAGACCACGTATCACCCGAACTGGCGCGTGACGATCGATGGGCGCGCGGCGGAAGACTTCATGGTCTCGCCGAGCTTCATCGGAGTGCGCGTGCCGGCCGGGACGCACGACGTGCAGGCGCAATATGTATCGGGACGGATCAAGATCGCGCTGCTCGCGATCGGTGCGGCGGTGCTGCTCGGCGCAATAATTTTCCGCCGCGGATTTGAACGGCTCGATGACGTCTTCTCGCGGCCGACGCGAAACCAATGAGCGATGATCGATTAAAGACTCCGCACGCCGCGCAGCGCGCCGATGCGTTGCAGGTATCCGTCGTGATGCCCTGTCTCAACGAGGCCGAGACCGTCGGCATCTGCGTTGCCAAGGCGGTTGAAACGCTCACCCGCCTCAAGGTCGCGGGCGAGGTGGTGGTTGCCGACAACGGTTCCACCGACGGTTCGCAGGAGATCGCGCGGCGCGCCGGCGCCCGCGTGGTGAATGCGCCGCGGCGCGGATACGGGAGCGCGCTGATGAGCGGCTTCGAGGAGGCCCGCGCGCCATTCATTATTTTCGCCGACAGCGACGACTCATACGATCTCCGCGAACTGGGACCGTTCATCGATCGCTTGTCCGCGGGCGCCGACCTGGTGATCGGAACGCGGCGCAAGGGAACGATCAAGCCGGGCGCGATGCCCGCGCTCAACCGGTTCGGCAATTTCTTTTTCGCGATGCTGGTGCGCGTGCTTTTCGGCCCCGGGATTTCCGACGTGCACTCCGGGATGCGCGGATTCACGCGCGATGCGTTGCAGCGGATGTCGCTTGGCGCGCCCGGCATGGAGTTCGCCTCGGAGATGGCGGTGAAGGCGAAGCTCGCCGGCCTGCGCATCGAGGAAGTTCCGATCACGCACTCGCCCGCGGGCCGCAGCCGCGCGCCGCATCTGCGGCCGTTTCGCGATGGATGGCGCCATCTCAAGTTGATCCTCGATTTGGCGGTGCACAGAAAAACGTTAGTGCGAGAGAGCGGAGAAAATCATCGGAGTTGATGCGCACGCAGCAAATCGCGAGCCGATGAGCGTGAGAACAAGCGGCGTGAAATCGAGATTAATTGCATTTGCAGATCGTGCGGCGAAGGCTCGCGTTCGATCGGGTCTGGGCGAAAGTCGTGCCGATTCGCCTAAGCCCGCCCGCGCGTGCACCGATGAGCGAGCGCGCCAAATTTTGACCAATCCGGCGCTGATGCGCGTATCGAACTGAGCGAGGAGTCCAAAAAAAACCCTTGGGGTGTTTGACTAAGCCCCAGGTTTTCTGGCAGAAAGGTTGTGCTGCCTCTATGGACCAGGAGGAGGTCCGGGAGTTCCTGCCTGCTGTTCGGGGGGACACCGAATGCGGACTTGGTAGTCGTACAGGGAGGGGACGAGAATGCATGACTCTTCGAAGCACGTGTGGCGCTGGGCCCTCGGCGCCGCAGCGGGGTTAATGTTCGTATGCGTTCCGGCAATCGGTAACGCAACGGTAACCCCAGAAACCATTACCCTGTGCGTGAACAGGCAGGGTGACATTAAGGCCATCAGTACCAGCCCGACCGCCACGTGCGCGCCGGGGCTGGTCCTGCTTCAGTGGAGTTCGACTGGAGTCCCTGGCCCCACTGGCCCCACAGGCCCCGTCGGTAATACCGGAGCGCAGGGTCCCACCGGACCTACTGGCGCTACGGGTGCGCAGGGCGTGTTCGGCCCGGCCGGCCCGATCGGTCCTAACGGCGCGACTGGTCCAACTGGACCCACGGGCGCTCAGGGCACGGCGGGCGCGGCAGGACCACCGGGACCGACTGGTGCAACCGGCGCAACCGGACCCACGGGTCCGCAGGGTGACGTTGGCGCCCAGGGACCACCGGGACCTCGCGGCGGAACTGGC
>Ga0187771_10000111_pt1 | contig 40030 bp, 32 predicted proteins | sample 0116_SJ02_MP15_1_FD_133139 | JGI IMG/M metagenome (GOLD analysis project Ga0187771, IMG submission 133139) | Tropical peat soil microbial communities from peatlands in Department of Meta, Colombia - 0116_SJ02_MP15_10_MG | ecosystem: Environmental > Terrestrial > Soil > Wetlands > Peat | place...
CTCGCCGCGTTTTGGGAGGAACATCTGGCAGGGCGCCGTATCATTCTTCTCTTCGGCGCGTTGCGCGACAAAGCCGTGGACGAGGTCTCCGGACTGCTCTTTCCTCATGCCGCGGTGGTGATCCTTACGGAACCCCCTTCTTCTCGGGCGGTCACCGCTGAGCGGCTGGCGCGCATCGCCGGGCATCACGCCGCGCACTCTGAGATCATCCCCGACGCCGAGAGAGCCTTGGACCGCGCCTTCGCGCTGACCACTGGGAACGATGTGATTTTCATAACTGGCTCACTGTATCTTGTGGGCGCGCTACGAGGAGTGTTAATGTCCCGCGAGCGCATCTCGACGGAATGATTGCGGGCTTTTCGCAACAGGAAAGCGAGGGAAGAATGACCTCCTCTGATAACGCTAAGCCCCTGGTGGCGATCCTCATGGGCTCTCACTCGGACTGGGAGACCATGGAGGAGGCCGCCAAGTTGCTCGACGAGCTGAACATTCCGCACGAGGCCCGGGTAATCTCCGCGCATCGCGCGCCCGACGCGCTGGCGGAATACGCCGCCGCCGCCGAAGGCCGCGGCATCGAGGTGATCATCGCGGGCGCGGGGGGCGCCGCGCACCTTCCGGGCGTGACTGCGGCAAAGACTCTGTTGCCCGTTCTCGGCGTCCCCATGGAATCTATGCTCAAAGGGCTCGATTCACTGCTTTCTATCCTGCAAATGCCCGCGGGCGTCCCCGTGGGTACGTTGGGAATCGGCAAGGCCGGCGCGAAGAACGCCGCCTTGCTCGCGGCCGCCATCCTCAGCGCAAGGAATCCTGGAATTCGGGAGTCGCTTGCCAGATTTCGCGCCGCGCAAACCAAAAGCGTGCTGGAACACGCCGACCCCCGCAAGAAGAAGTGAGCGGCGCGCCGCTGTGTGCAGCCGTACAAGAGTCCTGTGTCGAAATGCGCAGCCCTATGCTCACACCGAATCAGGACTACAATGATCGCGTGCAGCCTTTGGCTATAAGTTGCACAAACAACGCCGCGGGACTTTTTCGAAGCGCGGCCCGGTGTTTCTTGCTGCTTGCCGGTGTGGCTTGTTTTGCGTTTTCTGCTTTTCCGTCGGTGCCATCCGCTTCTTCCGCTTCCGACGACACGATCACCATTCGCGAGAGTTCCGGGAAGACGCAAACGAATCGGCCCGTGTCGGTCTCGCGCCCCTTTCTCCAGGGGGAGATCCCCAATTTCGTCTTGGCTTCTATTGGTTCCACTCCGCTCTTGACGCAGTGTGATGTGAAGAATCGCTGGCCCGACGGTTCGGCCAAGTTTGCCATCGTCAGTTTTGTGATACCCGTCTTGCGCGGACACGGATCGGTCGTGGTCAGCTTTTCGAATCAGCCTGGAAGCAACAACGCGGGCGCATTATCCGCCGGCGAGATGCTCGCCCCGGAGTACGACTTCGACGTGACCATAGACATGGCCGGCGACCACGGCGCCACGCAAGCCGTGAGTGCCCGCCAGATGTTGCAAAGCGGAGCCTTTCGCTACTGGTTGCAGGGCCCTGTGGTCACCGCCGTGATCATCGAGGATCGCACGCCCAGCCGCGCGTATGACAAGGATTTTGGCGACGGCTCCAAGGCTTTGCACCCGATCTTCGAGGCCTGGTTCTACCCGGCGAACAAGCAGGTGGATGTCGGCGCCACAATCGAGAACGATTGGGTAAGTGGCGCTGCTTCGAAGGGTACTCGAGATCTCTCCTATTCGTTCGCAGTGAAGGCGGGGTTGCACTCCCCTGCTGCAAAGTTCACTCAACCGTGGTTCAACCATATCGGCCTCTCGCGATGGCACAAGCGCTTCTGGGCCGGCATGGGGCCGGGCGCTATTCAGGTGGACCACAACATTCGCTACCTGGTTTCCACTAAGGCCATTCCCAATTACGACACGCGCCTGAGGATCTCCAGGCTCTTGCTTGATTCCGAAGCGGACGCCTGGAAGCGGACGGACAAATCCATCTCCGGGACGCCGGAGAAATTGGGCAACTACGAGAGGGCATTGGCCGCCGGAGGCTCGCACCCTTGGGTCGGTCTGGCGAACACTTGGGACATCCTTTACCTCCTCACGATGGATCAACGTCTCCTGGAGATGTCCCTCGGCAATGCGGATCTCGCTGGGCGCTTCCCCTGGCATATGCGCGAGGCGGACAGCCACGCTGGCAGTGGAGCGCACTTCGATGCTCCTGGAAAAGGCGTGGTGGACACGTTCGGGCGAGTCGTGTCCATCAACGCGCGCAGAACGGTGGCGACCAGCGACCTGAGCAGCAACCCGGCCGAATGCGGCGGCTATGCGGCGGACAAAATCAACACTGGAGCGCTGACGAATGACGGCATGAGCTTCTACAACTTGGCGCGTCACCACATCCCCGATGTGGCCTACGTGCCCTATTTGGTGACGGGGCGGTACTACTACTTGGAGGAACTCCAATTCGAGGCTGCCTATATCCTGGGTTACAAGCAGGGTTGCTATGGCGAGAACTGGGAACGCCATGGAGAATCAGGGTATTTCAACGACAGCGAGACCCGTGGCGACGCCTGGGCCTACCGCACCACTGCGTATGCTGCGTTCATTTCCCCAGACGGTTCGCCGGAGAAGGCCTATTTCGAGGACAAGCTCCTTAACAACATTGCCAAGGACGAGGGGCGCCACAACCTGCCTTGTGATGTTCCCGGCAAGCAAGTGGATTGCGAGTGGGGACGCAAGAATCAGCTACCGCCCTTTGGAGCTTCGCCGCTTGGCTTTTGGGATGAGGGCAATTCCGGCCTTGTGGATGCTCCCGTGAAGAGAGACGGCTCCGTGGCCGAGGCAACTTCTCCTTGGATGGAGAATTTCGTTCTTGTTGCTCTGGGGGCCGCGCGGGATTTTGGCTATCCCACCGGAGGACTGCTGAGCTTTCAGGCCAAAAGGTTGTTCAACCAACTGTTGAACCCCAAGACCTCTCCCTACTTGGTCGAGGCGTATCGGACCGCGACAATCCTGTCCGCGACCAAGGATTGGATCGGCAGTTGGGCCGAGCTGAACAGGTATCACGACGTCCCTTCTGGCTGGAGCCGCGGCCAGGATGTGGATAACGGTTACGGATACATCGCTCTGGGCGCGCTCAGCTTCTTGTATCCCTACCGCGTTGACGGCTACACCGGGGCGCGGGCCTGGGATACCTTGAAAGCGAGCTTGCCCGAGCAAGACAGGTTTGGCTCCGAGAGCCCGAAGTTTGACATCCTGCCTCGCACATCCCAGGAAACTGTTTCGCAGGTTGGCTCGGCTCGGGCAGACCTCGAAGGGTCGCGGAGCGGGAGGGCGCTGGATCATGCCGGAAATTGTTCTGACTGCCGCGAAGCGGAGAGCGCAGTGCGCCTCACGGCAGCCGTGCCAGGTGACGATCGCATCCCTTCTGTTCTGGGCTGGTCCACGATTCCGAATAGCCAGCTGCAATCTGTGTGTCCGGCGAACGCCGCCGTCCACGCGATTGTGGGCTGCGCAGCGGTGGTAGAAGCTTGGAGCGGAGGCGTTGCCGATACACGGCGCAACCGCTTGATCATCTGGGGCGGAGGTCACGGCGACTACTATGGAAACGAGGTTTACGCTCTCGACCTGAACGCGCTGGTCATGCAGCGGCTGAACAATCCCGGCCCGGTGGATGACGTTGCTTCTTGTCCCGAAGCGTACGCGGACGGCTCTCCCAGTTCACGGCACACCTACGGCGCTCTGGCGTACATTGCGCACGCAGACCGCATGTTTGTGTTCGGCGGTGGCAAGGTCTGCGGGAACATGAGCACGGGCACTTGGACGTTGGACTTGGGAACCCTGAAATGGCAGCTCATGAATCCGAGAGGAACGATTCCCCAGGGGGGACCGGGCCAAGTCGCCGATTACGATCCGAACACGAAGTCGGTCTTCCTGCATGACAACGTCAGCGGACTGTATGCCTATAGTTACGACACGAACACCTGGAAGAAGATTGCCGAAGACTCCTATGGTATCGACTACCACATGAATGGGGTCATTGACCCGAAACGAAAACGATTCATCGTTATTGGCGCCGCCGGCAGCCGCAATGGCGGAATACAAGTATTCTCATTGAAATCGGGCAACCGCCAGAACTTGACCGTGCGCGGCTGTGCGGACCTGCTTAATTCCGCAAGCCCGGGCCTGGCCTACGATCCCGTGCGGGACCGCATTGTCGGCTGGCCGAACTTCGGCAATACCGTCTACCTCCTGGACTCCGATGCTCGCAGTTGTACAAGCCAGACATTTGCGGGCGGTCCTCCCGACTCGCACCAAGACGGCCTGCCGTCCTCCACGCGGGGAACATTTGGACGCTTCCGCTATTTTCCTGCCAAAGGCGTCTTCGCCGTGGTGAACGACGCCGACATTGACGCCCATATTCTGCGCCTCACGCCTGCTGAAAAGTCCGGCGCGAACACGATCGCAGACGCAAGACATTGAACGCGTTTCTTGCCTGTGTGATCGGTCGTTTGGACCTGTTCGGGCGGGCTTACACCCGCCCCCTGTGCTCGTCGTGAATGGGGGTGGCTTCGCGCACGTGTTTTACGGCGTCTATGATGAGATCGAGCGACTTGGGCGTGAGATTCTGATGGATTGGAAGAAATGCCAAATTGGCATAGAGGAAATCGGCTTCTCCCGACATGGATTCGACCATGGGGTGCTTAACAAAATCCCACGCCGCGGCGGGAATGCCGCGCTGGCGGAGAAGTAGATGCGCTTTCGGAAGATTTGTGAAGGAGAGCGGAAAGACCCAAGGACACGTGTCGGGCGGCAACTCACCGTGGAGCGGTTCCAACCCTTCGATCTTGCGGAACGCGGCTTCCAAGTAATGGTAGTTGTCGCGTCTCCTCTGGATAATGGCGTCGAAATCGGAGTGCCGCCACAGCCAGTGCGAGATGCGCGACATCGGCTGGTTAAGGAGCGCCCGGTCAAACGAGACGGCGTTGCTTTCGGGGGCTGGGGAACTGCCCGCGCCGTTGGAGGGGAGGGATTTCCATACGTGTTTCAACCAGTCCATTGCCGCGCCTGCGCTCCTGGCCAACGGGTGAGGCGATTCATCTAGAATGCGGTCGGCAAGATTCTTGGCCACCTTCAACGTGAAGGCCACGGGCTCCCCTCGCCATTGGACTTGCAGGTGGCCATAGCTCGACTTCAACTTCAACTCACTTCCGTCGTACAGCGGCAGAAACTTACGCCAACTGAAAACGCTGGCATCCCCCCATGAGCCCAAGGGCCTCCCGCTCACTTGTCCTGTTAATACGTGCGCGCAATCCTCGATTAGGGCAAGCTTACGGCTGTCACAGAGCCGCCGAAATGCCCTGATATCTTGCGGAAAACCGAAATAGTGCACGGCCAGCACAGCTTCCGTGCGTGGACCGATCTTGGATTCGATCTCCTCAAAGTTGGGTTCGCAGTTGCGGCCCACTTGGTAGAAACCGACATCCATGCCATAGGCCAGGAATGGCTCAACGGCGGCGCGGCATAAATAGTGCGGCAGCAGGGCCTCTGCCTTTGGAGAAATCCTCAGAGCGCCGAGAGCGTGGTAGATCGCGTTTCGTGCCCAGAAGAAATTGCGATGGTCCGGATCTTCGTCTTTGGTTGTGACGCGTGGAAGCGCGGAGAAGAACTCCCAGGAGGGAAACGGCTGCTGGGGCATCAGGAAACTGGAAGCGCTGCCACTCACGCGGGGGCCTTTCGGAGTTTTTTCAGAGCACGAACCCAGCCATGCCGGAACAAGTTGATGTGGTACAGGGTTCGAATCTCTTGGGTCCAGCGCGCTTCCCATTCCGTGACGCGCCCGTAGAATTCGACGACTTTCACCCGGCCTTCCTCATAAAGCCCTCTAAAGATGTCCTCGTGCATCAGCACGGCAGGTGAGAACTTGTCGAGTGTCTCATCATATGCCGTTTTCAGCAGGACCATCATGCCGTTTCGCATGAGACACAGCTCGCTCGCGGCCACCTTGCCTCCGAGCAAGAGCTGGTAAATGACGCCCTCCCCGCGCGCGCAAAAGTGCTCCAATAATTCGCGGTAGAACCGCCCTTGAGAATTGTCGCTGGCGACAGCCGTGCCCTCTTTTCCCTTCCAGCCGCTTGATTCCAGACGGCCAAATTCCCGAATCGCGTCAGCGATGTCTTCCGAAGTCCGCCGGGCGACAAGTTGCGGGTCGAGGCCGCGCTCCATGGCGCGTTTTCGACGTCGTTTGACATCGTGGCGCAAATTTGCGCCACGCTGCTGCCAGTATTCCTCGAATGAGCCCCTCAGCGTGATACGAGCCGTGGGAATATGATCCAGCCGCTCGAACGGGCCCTGACTCTGATCCAGCGGCACCGACGTATAGTCCGGGTCCTGCTGGAGGATGCTCAGTTGCAGCGCGTACCCAGGAAGTTCACGCAGCAACTCGGACAGAGCTTGGCCGCTGGAGTCGGGGCGCTCGAGCAAGAGCATACCGAGGGGGGCCTGTCCCGGCTGAAACGTTTCCCAGAATCCCGGTCTCTTTCGAACCAGCAAAGCCATTCCCTTCTCAGCGGCATCGAGACGGCTGGCCAGAATGATTTTGTCGTTTGCGAAGTGCCGTAGCAGCAGTCCGACAAAACCGGAGTCTAATAGAATATGGTTCGCGCCGGCTTGATTGTTTGAATCCCAATCCTTCCAGGCGCCTTCAAAGAAAGCCTTCGCTGGTTCAAACCTCCAACTCATATCTCAGTGTCCGTGGCAGACTTCGCTATCCGGCCGCGTGGCCGGAGAGGTAGGCGTAATCGTAAAGCTCCTTGACCAATCGAACGGCTCATCTTCCGGTCAACAATCGTTACACTCAACCCATTCGTGACTTCAAAACGAACTTTCTCCGCCGTGCATCATTACGAACGATCTCAGCCGCATCGCCCCTGATTCTTGAATTCACAAAACCAGCCACGTGTTTGAGCCACGGAGTGTTCTCGGGTGGCAGGTCTCCGACGCCGATCTAGATCGAGGATTCCTCTTCGGGAGAGCCCACTGCAGTAAGTATACCAAGAAGATCGAGCGGGCGGGGACCCGCCGGTTGCCCCTGCCAGGGATCGCCTTCTTCCGAGCCAAGCCTCATGTTATCAGCGCAGTGCGATTAGCCGAGTGGGTAGGCCGTCCCTTCGCCGCTAGATGAGTTTTGTATAGGGAGCAGACTCAGCAGTCATTCCGGTTCAATCAGGCGCGAAAAACAATTTCACTTATGGGCAACGGGTTTCCTGCCCCCGCCATGCCACGCCGTGCAGTTTCTCCCCCATCAAAAGCCAGGAAGGAGCAAAGCCATTTTTCCCCCAGTGTATTAAGCTATACTTTGGGGTGGCTGAGGGTCAGCCCAGTTTGGGATAACAACGTGCGTGCTCCACTGTGCGGTGGCTTGCGGGCGGACTGAGTAGTGTTGCAACCCCTCGGGTGCCCAAATCGAGTTTTGGCACGGCAGGTTGAATGGAAGATTATCTGTCATCTCATGAAGGGCGCTCAGCCGCTGACAGGAAATAGCTTAAAATACTCAGACCCCATTCATGAGGCAGCTTCCAGCCAGCCAGCAAGCCGTTGACGCGAACACCGATGGATTCATTTAAGCGAGGTGGCGAAGAGAAAATGGGAGGCACGTTTTTGGCTCGCGCCTATTTCGATCTCTTCCACCTGTTTGTGGCCTCGGCGGCCATCCTGAAGGTTCTCTATCGCCGAGGGGTAGCGCTTCAGGGCCCAGAGGCCCAGTTACAGCCTGCGCCGGTTGTGGTTGAAGAGGCGGTTTTTGCCTTGAGCACGCATTGGGGTTCGAACGAGGATGAATTGGAATGACGCGAAAGACCGATCATCGGTGTTCCATGCCGATCACAAAGAAGCTTGACGTGGAGATGGCGATGCTGGCCGCAAAACCTGCGCGGGGAAATCGGCCTTGGCAATTCCTAGGTCCGGCCGCTGTCCTTTTCCTGCTGCTCCAGCCCCTGGCTGCTGCGGCACAATCCTGGAACTGGCGAGCGGAGACCGTTGCCCCCAGTGGTCAGCAGACTTCCATCGCCGTAGATGCTGACGGGAATCTGCACATCAGCTATGTGGACGACGTCAACCAGATCGTCAGATACGCTTTCCGGCCGGCGGGCTCGACCCGCTGGTTCACCATGGACTTGGGCGGCACCAAAGGAAATACGGAAACGTACACCAAGATCGTCTTGGACAGGGACGGGAATCCTCACATTTGTTACACACCTACGGTTCTCCGCTATGCCTATTGGGACGCCAAGGAATGGCACGATAGCCAACTTTCCTCTGATGCGGGAATGCCCCACATTCAGCATTCCTGCTCCGTGGCCATTGCGTCGGACGGTACTCCCTATGTCAGTTGGTACCAAATAGCTTTCCCCAACGAAGGGCATTTCAAGCTTGCGGAACTGAAGGACCGCGTCTGGACTTTGCGCACCATGGATTTCTCCCCGCAGACGGGCAAGTTTCACTCTCTGGCGATTGACCCGCAAGGGAATCCCATCATCAGCTACGACGCGTATGTGGACGGCGAATTGCGCTGTGCCCGCTATCGCGACGGTAAATGGACAACGGCCACCGTGGACTCGCGCGCCTGGGGCAAGACGGGGGACTACGATGTGGGCATGGGCAACGCGGTCGCCTTCAACAAGGACGGTCAGCCGATGATCAGCTATTACACCGATCATTCCCTGAAATTGGCGACGTTCGACGGGACACGGTGGAAGCTGGAAACCATTGACAGCGTGAATCCGACTGGGAGCTGGATGGGTACGCGCTCGAGTCTCGTCCTGGACAGCAAGGGTTTCCCGCATGTCAGCTACGACGATGGCGGGCTGGTGAAGCACGCGTATTGGGACGGCGCGCAGTGGCGCGTCCAGGTGGTCGTGCCGGCCGGGGCTCAGAAGCACACTTTCAGCTCGATGGCCATCGGTCCGGACGACACACTGTATATCTTGTATCGCGATCCGTCAGACGGATCGCTGATGCTGGCGACCGGGCGGCTTGGGTCGAAGGCGGCCAGCGCCTCGGCTCAAGGGCAGCAGCACCATTGAGGGAGGCTATGACTTGCCTCGTGCTCGGGTCCTAGCTCCCTCGGCGACAACCGCATCCAGAAGGCGGGCCATCAGCTCCGCCTGCGACTGCCGGCTGTATTTCTCGGCGCACTCTCGTCTGGGCAACGGATGAATCCCTCTTTCCGCCGATTGCAGGAATCCCGGCAGTGCCCGATAGATGGCCCGCCAATCCGCCAAATCCACGATTGTTGCTCCCCCGCTTTCCCGCAGTAGCGCGGCGGTGTCCCCGTTTGGGGATGTGAGAGCCAAGATCGGTCTTCGCAGCCTCAAGTATTCGAAAATCTTCGCCGGAATCTGGTGATTGCAGCAAGCCGCCTGGAAAAGCAGCAAACCGTCGGCGCTGGCGGAATCTTGCAATGCTTCGCGGTAAGGCAATAGCGGGAGCAAGCGCACGAGACCCTCGATTCCTTCCTCCCGGACCATCTGCGCATAGGTGGACTCATAGCCGGAAGCCCTGAGCTCGATGCGCACGCGGAAAGCATCGAGCTTCCCCTCCTTCTGCAATTGGGAGAGCGCCCGGAAAAAAGGTTTGGGGTCGCGCTCGACGGGATACAGCAGGCCCAGGTGCACCAGTCGCAGTGGCTCGCCTGGAACTCGCGTCGCGGGGCGCAGATCGCGAAAATCTTCCTCGTCGTAGCCATTCAAGATTAAAGCGCAGCGATGAGGCGAAAGGGCGGGATATCGCTCAAGGTACATGCGCACCGCAGACTGGGCCGTGAAAACCAACCGCGAGGCCTCCTGCACGGCCTTTTCTTCCAACCACCGATAGGCTCGCCAGGTTCGGGTCTCGCGCGGATAATCCGGCTCGGTCATCGAGTCGCGGAAATCGGCCACCCAGGGTTTTCCCGAGAGACGCTGCAGAGCCCAGCCAATCATGACCGCAGTGGCGATGGGGAACGTCGTCAGAACGACATCGGCATTTTCTCGCCGAATGGCCCGCAGGCCGGCTGGCAGGGCCCCGAGAAACCAGCTGGCCCAGCGATCAGGAAGCGCCAGCGTGCGCAGGTAGCGCCCGCGAAACGAGAGATGCCGCTGGGTATCCAGAGCGAATGCACGCCGCACGCGCACCGACGCAGGAAGTTCGTCGAGCTGCGAGGGATTCGTCCTTTCATAGGCCCTTGGGTGAACCGTCAGCACACTGGGCTGCCAGCCAAACTGCGGCAGGTAGCGGCAAAACTTCAGGGAACGAAGATAGCCGCTGCTCTCCGCCTGCGGCGGGAAATGGTAGGCGACTATGAGAACTTTCCCCACGGGGAGGCTAGGCCAGGTCCTTGCCGGATTCTATGCACTGGTCGCGCAAATAGTCCTCGTACTCTCCGCGTCGCCGGATCAATCGGTGACGGCCGCCTTCGACCCACACCTCGGGCGGCGCTGGATGACTCAGGAATCCGAGAGGACTTGCCGACCGCGCATAAGCGCCGGATTGGAATACGCCGATCAAATCGCCGGGGTCCGTCTGCGGAAGGCTTACACCGCGCGCCAAAACGTCCAGCGGAGTGCACAACGGACCGACGACGTCCACAACTTCGGCGGGGGAACGATCCAAATTGTTGAGAACCGCCAGTGGATAATTGCGCTTGATAGTTTGACCCAGGTTCCCAGAGGCGGCCAGGTGATGGTTCATACCTCCGTCCACGATGACAAACTTCTTCCCGCGCGAGACCTTGACGTCGTTCACGCGCGTCACGTAGAGGCCTGCCTCACCGGCCAGATACCGGCCCGGCTCCACCAGGAAATGTGTGCCGGCAAAGAGCGGATCGCCCCGCACGGCCTGCAGAAGAGCTTCCAACCTCTCTTTCAGGCGCTGCATGTCCAGCTCCTGTTCGTTCTGGAAGTAGGGAATTCCCAGGCCGCCTCCGAAATCGAGAGTGTGCAGCGGCCTCTTCAAGCGTGATGCCACGCGACGGGCGATCTCCAGTCCTTTCGCGTACTGATTGGCCAGGATTTGAGAGTCGAGAATCTGCGTACCGGTAAACAGGTGAATGCCGCGGAAGTCCAGCGCTTCAAGCGACAGGCAGCGGTCAAGAACCGCATCTAGCGATTCTTCGTCCACACCGAAGGGGGCCGCGCGGCCGCCCATGCGCATGGCTCCCCCCTCCGCTTCGCCCGCGGGATTCACGCGCAGCGCCACCGCAGCGCGGCTGCCAAGCCGTTTGGCTAGGGCGTCTATGCGCTCGGCTTCGCGAACCGATTCCATGTGGATCTCGCCGATGCCCTTGCCAAGCACCAGTCCGAGCTCCTCCAGGGTCTTCCCGGGGCCAGCAAAGAGAATCTTCTCCGGCGGACATCCGGCGCTCAGCGCTTGGCAGAACTCTCCCCCCGACGCGATCTCCAGTCCCGCGCCCTTTTCCAGGAATGTCCGGAGGATTGCGCGGCTTGGATTGGCCTTCACCGAGTAGCTGATGGAGAATTCGGGAGGCAGGGTTTCCCGCAAGAGCTGCCACTTCTTGTCCAGAACGCTTCGATCGTAAATGAAAAGTGGCGTGCCGTACTGACCGGCCAAAGCGGAAACGGGCAATTCCCCGATGAGCAGTTCCCCGTTTCGCGTGGAGAAGAAGCGCTCGACCAGGCGGGCGGCGCGATCCATCCTACAATCCTTCGCGGCGACGCAGCGCCGGATAATCCACTTTACCGCTGCTGGTCTTGGGCAGTTCGTCCAACGGCTCGATCATCTTGGGCACCATGTAGCGCGGCAGCTTCTGCGAGCAGAAAGCAATGAGAGCGGCCGGGTCCAGCTTCGCGCCCTCCTTGGCCACCACAAACACCTTGATGGCCTGGCCCAGCACATCGTCGGGAACGCCGATGGCGGCAGCGCCGCGCACCTGGTTCGTCTGGAATAGCACCTCTTCGATTTCGGTGGGGCTGACCCGGAAACCCGAGGATTTGATCATCGCGTCGCGACGGCCGATGAAATAGAGAAAGCCCTCGTCGTCCGTTTTCACCAGGTCGCCCGAATAGCACACTTTCTCGCAGTCGCCCATCTCCGCGGGCAGCAAGGGATTGGGCCGCAGGGCCCGCGCGGTTTCCTCCGGGCGGTTCCAGTATCCCAGCGAGACCGTCGGCCCGCGATGAACCAGTTCCCCAGGTTCGCCGGGTTTGCACGGTTGCCCTTGCTCGTTGAGCACCAGAATTTCCGTGTCGGGGATAGCCTTGCCCATGGAAGTCGGCCGCCGGTCAAGTTCCTCGGGGGGCAGGTAGGTGGAACGGAACGCCTCCGTCAAGCCATACATCAGAAAGATCTTCGTCGTAGGAAGCGCCTGGCGCAACACCTGGAGCACAGACTGAGGCATGGCACCGCCCGTGTTGGTGATGTAGCGCAAATCCGGAAGAGGTTGCTTCCGTAGAGTCGAATTCGGCTGCACCAGAAGACTCCATAATGTGGGCACTCCGGCGAGGCCGGTGATGCGCTCTTTCAGCAGAACCTGAACGACTTCCCGGGCGAACACGAAATTGATCAAAACCAGGGTGGCGCCTTGGTGAAATGCGGTCATCAACTGGTTCATCCCGGCGTCGAAGCTGAACGGCAGCACAGCAAGGATGCGCTCGGAGGCCGTAATGCCCAAGTAATCCGAGACGATGGAACTGCCCGCCATCACATTGGCGTGGCTCAGCATCACTCCCTTGGGTTTGCCCGTCGAACCCGAAGTATAGAGGATGGCCGCCAAATCCTTGCTGATGGTTTGCTCGCGCCGCCGGGACAGGCCCGGCAAGGCACAAAACTCCTCCAGGCGGTGCGTGGGAAGAGAAACCTCCGGCGCTTCCCCCTCGGCCGTGTGCACGAGGAACTGGAGCGATGGAACGTCAGGAAGAACCGCCGTGAGAGAAGCAAGTTTCGAGGGGGTAGTGATTAGACCCTTCATGCCGCAGTCTCTGGCGATATGGGCCACCTGCTCCGGAAACAGGGCGCCGTTGATGGGAACGTAAACTCCACCCGCCTCGGAACTGGCGAAAATGGAAAGCACTTGCGCCACGGATGGTTCGAGGTAAATGCCGATCCGATCTCCTCGATTCAACCCCGCGTGCCGCAACCCTCTTGCCAGGCCGCCGGTTTGGCGAGCAACCTCCCCATAATTGAGGCGGTGTTTTCCATGGACGAGCGCTTCCTTTGCCGGCCAGCGCTCGGCGCTGGAGAGCAACATGTGATGGAGCAAGAAGTCCATTCGTTCTTTCCTTCACGCCAGTATCCAAACGAACAGAGGGCACAGATATGGTCAACTGCCAATCAGACGGTACGGCCCGCTTTGCCCTGTATAAACGCCACGAGGCGGTCGATGGTTTGAAAGTTCTCGGGCACGAGTTCCTCATCGGCCACGCTGATGCAGAACTCCTTCTCAATAAAGGCGACCAAGTCCAGCACGCCTAAGGAGTCAAGAATGCCGCTCTCGAGCAAAGCGTCGGAATCCTTCAATTGCTGCTTGCGTGCCAGGGGAAACTTTTCCAAGATGAATTGCCGCACCTGCGTATGGAGATGGTTACCCGCCATGGCCTCTCTCTCGAAATCAGCTTTCCCGGTCCCCCTCCATGAGCAACCAGGGCGGGCGCCGGCCGGCAGACGGCCGCCCATCGGAACCAAGGCCACACACGACCACCGGGCAGGACTCCCTGGCCCGAAAGCCGAGTTCCCTGAGCAGCCCGGCCCGCGGATCGGAAGCGAGCGTGGCCATGCTCAAAGTGATGACCCCGCGAGCTCGCAAGAGCGCTGCTGCTTCCGCCACCAACGCGGTCCATAGGGAAGTGTCATCGAGACCGAACATGTCCGCTATACTAGCGTCTTCTCCAGTATGCGAAAAAACAAGGTAGCCTGCCAAGGCTCCCCTGTGACGGGCGGTGAGCATTTCATAGCGCCGCAGCGGGTGTCCCCAGTACCGCCAATTCAAGTAGGCAAGTGAGCGATCCACGCAGATTCCGTACCTTGAGCCAACACTACTGGCCAGGGCGCTGAACTCCTCGCCGCACTCGCCCGCATGTTGCGCAATAGACCAGCGCCCGCTGCTCAGGCGGCGGTTGTCTTTCCATTTGAGCAGTTCGTTGGCGGGCGCGGCAATCCAGCAAGCCAGGCGCGCCGATCCCAAGGAGCGGGCGGCCAGGCGGTCCAGGCGCAGAAGCTTGGCCCAGCGCACAACGGGACCGAACTCCGATATTTGCATTCGCTTGTATATAGCCATCATACGATTGCTGGGAAAATCGTAACCCAGTACGCAGGAAGCGGAGAGGCGGCTCAGGCAGGCGCGCTGCAACTGCAGGGCAAGGCCGAGGCTGCGGTGTTGAGGGACGATGCAAAAGTCTCCGAACACGCAACCGGATTCGATGCCGTTTGCAGTACGCAGCAGTCGCGGGAAGGCCGCCGCCGCACCCAAAGCCTCATCAGCGTCGCCGATGGCTAGCCAGGCGCTCGCCCGCCCGTGAGGATTCCTCTCGTATAGCCAATCAAACCTCGGCCCCCCCGCATCTCGGTGCAAATAGCGTGCAAGCAGCCCCCCCAGGAGGTCTCGGTCCTGTTGCAGGTCAGCCCGACGGACTTGAATCCCCATAGCGAAGATTCACCGGAGCACGAGCGCGTCGCAGGCACAGCGGAGATTCGTTGAGATGCCTGCATGGGCTCGGTGCCAGTGTGCCAGTCCTGGCCTGCACGCCAGGCACCACGCCCCTCGAGAGCGCGCGGAACCCGTCCAAATCCAGCAGAGCATGGTCCACACCGTAGCAGCAACATTTCCTAGAAAGGCGGGCTCAGAGATTGCAAAATGTAAGTGGTGTGTTATCAATGCAGTGCTGCGATGTATGGGCAAAACATGACTGACCGGAATACTTCTCAATATGCGCACGACGTGCGCCGTTGAGGCCTGGCTCCGGTGTGAAAAACTATTTCAGTTGTAGGCAAGGCGTTTCCCGCCTGCCCCCGCGTTCACTTGCGTATGGCTGCACGAAACACCAAGCAATGAGTTAACCCTTGGCCTGTCAACATCTTCTGGAACTCTGATCTGAGCCAAGGGCTCATCCAGTTGGGCCGCAACGTGCGTAGTGATTCGAATGGTGGTCTCGCTGACAGTCTGACGTGTGCCCGCGCGTGCCCAGGACAGGTTCTGTCTGGGAATAGGAAGACCCGCTAGCTAGCCAGTGAGCCAAACGGCTGCGGGGGTGGACGGAGCCAGTCGGACACCTCGAGTGGGAAAAGAGGCCTGTGTTCAAGATCGGCGCGCAAGAGATTCCTTCGCGGACCTTACTGCTCATCCTCCTCGATGTGCTTTCTGTGGTCGCCGGCTTGTTGATGGCCATCGCTCTGCGATTCCACGATCAGCACACGATTGTGGCGTACATGGGACGGCCGCATATCATTCTCCGCTTCGCCCTGGTAGTTGCCATCTGTGAAGTTGCTTTGTATTACAGCGACCTGTACGGCCGTTCGGAACCCGGCAGCGCGCTAGAGACCTTTATGCGGTTGTTGCAGGCGCTAGCCAGCGTTTGCTTCGTGCTGGCGCTGGCCTATTACCTGGATGAAGACCTCAGCCTGGGGCGCGGGATTGCCGCAATGGCGGGGCCTACCGCCTTCGTTCTGATGCTCATATCCCGATTGGCTTTGGACAGGGCGCATGTGCTGATTTATGGTCCCGAGCGGGTGCTGGTTGTGGGCACCGGACCTACTGGCATCTCGGCCGTCCGCGAAGTTCTTTCCCGCCCCGAATTGAACCTCAAGGTCGAGGGCTTCCTCGACGAGCGGGGAGAGAACATCGGAAAATCCCTGGTGAATCCCGGCATTATCGGCGCCGTCCAAGAATTGGAGACCATTGCGTACAACAGGCGCATTGACCGTGTCGTCCTTTCGCTTACGGAGCGCCGCGGGCGCATGCCGGTAGGGCCGTTGCTGCACTTGAAATTCGCTGGCATCCGCGTGGAGGATGCCCACAGTTTCATCGAGAGAATCACCGGCAGGATTTCCCTGGAACAGCTCTCCCCGAGTTGGCTGATCCTGTCGGACGGGTTTCGCAAGTCCGGGTTTGTCCTGGCCATCAAGCGTTTTTTCGATGCCCTGGTGGCGTTCTTTTTCCTGGTTCTGCTGCTTCCCGTGATGGGTTTGGTTGCTGTGGCGATCTGGCTCGAGACGGGCAGCCCGGTTCTGTTTCGCCAGGAGCGGATTGGCTTGAAGGGGCGGCCGTTCCAGATCCTGAAATTCCGTTCCATGTACCAGAATGCGGAAGACGCTGGGCCTCTTTGGGCTGTGCAAGATGATAAGCGCATCACGCGTGTGGGCCGGTTCATCCGCAAGTTCCGGTTGGATGAGGTTCCGCAGCTATTCAACGTTCTTCGCGGGGAGATGAGCCTGGTCGGGCCTCGACCCGAACGTCCTCATTTCTGCCAGTTGCTTGAGCAAGATATCCCCTTCTTCGCGTTGCGGCATAGCGCGAGGCCGGGAATCACCGGCTGGGCCCAGGTCAAGTATCAGTATGGGAGCAGCGTGGAAGAGTCCAGGACCAAGCTGGAATACGACTTCTTCTACATCAAGCACATGTCCGTTTTCCTGGACCTGGCCATTCTGTTCGAGACGGCAAAGGTAATGATCTACGGCCGCGGAGCTCAATGAATCCTCTCGGTCGTTCGGGGTCGCCCTGGGATAGCTCGGCGCGCCGCGAAAAGGCCACATGGATTGATCGCGTGCTTGTGTTCGTCTGGGTTGTCGGTTACGCGGTCGTTTTGGCTGTGTTTCGAGTGGTCCGCAAATTGGAGAGCTGAGGGGCGCCAGCTCAGCGGTGTTTGGGTGGGCCGTAGTTCCTGCCGGTGAAGGGAATTGCCCAAAGATGGTACAGGAATGGCGGTTCCGGCATCGGCGAGGCTAGTTGTCAGCTTAAGGTCTGTGTGGACATAGAGTTAGCGCCTTCGTCCGAGTGGCTGCCTCCGTGCAGAACGGAAGTTGCTCCGGTTCGGCCTTAGTCTAAACTCATGGAGGAAAGTGCCTTGTCTTCAAAGCATTGGGGCATAAGTGGGAGTCTTAGCCCCCACTACCGCCTAAGTCTCTTGTTTTCCGCCTTGGCGGCCCTAGCACTGGCCGTTGCCCCGCGCAGCATTGGTGCTCAAGCAGCGACCTTGGCGGACAAACCTGCGGAGACCGCGGCAAAGAACAACCCTGCCACAAGTCCGGAAAGCAAAGCGGACCCGGTCGCGCCAGACAAGACAGGCTTGGCAACGACTGCAACACCTGTTGCGCCAGACAGTTACCGGATAGGAATGGACGATTCGCTGTCCATTTCGGTGTGGCATGAGCCGGAGCTTTCTTCCGTCGTTGTTGTGCGCCCCGACGGCGTGATTACCCTGCCGCTGATAAACGAGGTGAACGTGGTCGGCCTGAAACCCATCGAGCTGCAGGAGCTGTTGACTGAGAAGCTGAAATCCTATGTGAGCGAACCGCAAGTCACGGTCATTGTTACAGGTATTAAGAGCCGCAAGGTTTACCTCGTGGGCCAGGTGGCGAAGCAAGGCTCCTACCCGCTGGAGGGCAACGAAACAGTTCTGCAATTGCTCGCTACGTCCGGCGGAGTGGGCCCCTTCGCCAAGACGGGATCCATCTACGTGTTGCGCGGGGAACAGGGCAAGCAGGTGCGTATACCGTTCAAGTACAAGAAAGCCCTGCAGGGCCGCTCGGGTAACGGCGACATCCTCCTACAACCAGGCGACGTTGTCGTGGTTCCCTAGCGCGGGAGGGAGGAGAAATGAAACCCGCTCTCAACATCGTCCTCCAGGCGACCTTGATCGTAGCAGTTGGTCTGCTGGGCCCTGCTCTTGGCTTGTCCCAAGACTCCCCCACAACCAAGCAGGATGCCGACGCGGATAATGGTCCTGCCGGGGATAATGCCCAAGCGCAAACTCCTGAGAGCATGCCGGCTGATCAGCCGCCCATACCCGCAGCCAGAGAAGACGGCATTATCCGTGCTCTAGGCAAAGCAAAGCCCCTGTCCGGGCCGGCCGGACCATTGACCTGGGGTTGGCTTTCAGTGCGCTCTGCGGACTTTCGCGAATTCTACGACCAAACAGCCCTGATCGGCGCACCGCCGCTTTTCAACGACAACATGACTGCGACCATGTTGGCTACCTCGATCAGTCTGGATCGCCCTTCCAAGCGGGCCCATTTTGCCCTGCAGTACGAGCCTACCATCTTCATTTCCCGGGGCACTGTGTTTAATGACATGAACCAACAACTGGGGCTCGACACCACGTTCCAACTGAGCGAGCGATGGAGTTTCACAGGCGGCGATCGCCTCAGCTATCTCTCGAGCAATCGCGTGTTCGCCGGCCTTGCCTTTGACGTGGATTATGTAACCGGTGCCACGGTTCAGGAGAACTTTCTTGATGGACCGGGAACCCTGTTCTACGATGCCCTCGACCTAGGGTTTGCCTATCTGTGGAGTCCTCGCACAATCGTGGCCTTTGGACCGGCAATGGGCTATCAGCGAGCTACCGGCGCATTGTCTTCCGGGGCGCTCACGACCGCCGTCTATGAAGGCGGTACATTCAAGCTGACACATATCCTTGACGCCACCAAGACGCTAGGTTTCTCTTACACCGGGCAGAACGGACAATTCGCTACCCAGGGTGCAGCCGGAGGGCCGAACGGAAACGAATTCCTGCAAGATGCGTTAGTCACATACAGTCAGGAGATAAGCCCCACCTGGCATCTTACTCTGGGCGCGGGCGTGACTGACGACACTGGGCCTGGCGCTGCCGGACTTGGTTTAGGCGTGAACGCGGGCATCGCAAAGAAGTTTCACTGGGGCGAGTTTGGCGGGGGATACGAGCGCGGCAATCAGTTCGTCGGTTTGGTTACCGGGCAGGTTACTGACCGTGTCGACGCTATCCAGCGCTTCTTCTGGACCAAACGTCTTACTACGGCGACGTCCGCTGCCTACTTTCGAACCACTGGCGGCGCCCCCTCCTACTCCGGCTTATATGGCCTGGAAGAGGTGTCCTGGGGGTTGACACGCAGGGTGAGTATCGTAGCGGACGCAGGTTACGTCCGCCAGATGGGTGACGGAGTGTTCGTTTTGAACGGTCACCGAGTCCTTTGCCTGGTGGGACTGCACTGGGAAGCGGTTCCCGCAGAGCACCACTGAAAAGAGTCCTTCTCCCACGAGAATCGCGCTCTTCCTGTGGCAGGATCCGCCTATACGCTGGCCAGTGCGCTTACCCCCGGGCGTGGAAGTCGCGCAACTGGTTACAAATCAATCACTTCAGCGACCATGGTTTGCTTGCATGGAGGGGAAGACATAGCTGCGGCATTGGGGGAACTGGAGAAGTAAGGATAAGTGGAAATGTTTTCCCGTCACTCATCTGAAGTTCACCTCTCAGCTCCCTATTGTTCCCTCGATCCAGACAACCAGCTTGTTTTCATAAAGATGTGAACTTTATTGCGCCGACGTAAGCGCGCGGATTTGGAAGCCAATATGCACAGTCCCGCATGGGCGACAATTTGTTGTCTGGGCGATTCCCCGCCAAGCTGGAGGAGAAGCGTGAACCCGTCCCGATCAGAACCTGCCTCACTGACTCATGTAGAAGGCGGTTCCTTTGACTTTCGATACTACTTGGACATCATTCGCCGACGGAAGGCTTGGATCATTCTGACGGCCCTTGGCGTGTCCGTTTGCACGGCAGTGGTGGCACACCGCCTACCGGATGTTTATCGGTCGGAGACCACCATCCTTGTGGACGCGCAACAGGTTCCTGCCACGTACGTGGCCTCCACGGTGAGTTCGACGATTCAGGATCGCCTGACAACCATCCAACAGCAGGTCATGTCTCCTACGCGCCTGAAGAGAATGATCGAGAAACTCGACCTCTATCCGAATCTGCGCGGCAAGGTAAGCGATCAAGTGCTAGTCCACAAACTTCAGAAAGACATACTCCCTCCCGAGGTAGTGAATCCCGGCGCGGGCCGGCTCAGTTCTTTCAAGCTTGCCTTCGAGAGCGAGAACCCGGTGGAAGCGTCTCGCGTCGCAAATGAGCTTGCCGCCACCTTTATCGAAGAGAACCTGAAGGCCCGGGAACAGGAGTTTGTGGGCACGGCGGAGTTTCTGGACAACGAACTGCAAGACACCAAGAAACAATTGGAGACCAAAGAGAAGCAATTGGAAGCGGTCAAGAGCAGCTACACGATGGATCTGCCCGAGGCCAAGCAATATCACATCGAAGCTCTGACCAATCTGCGCATGCAAATGGCCGCCAGTCAGGACCACATAAACCGGGCGCAGCAGGACAAGGTGCTCATTCAATCCATGATGAACACCGCGACAACCACGGTGGATTTGGATGCGGGCGGCGCGGGGCCTGCGGCTACTCCGTTGCAAATTCAGATTCAAAAGGCGGAAGCCCACCTCTCGGAGTTGCAGGGCCGGTATGGGCCAAACTTCCCGGATGTCCGAAAAGCCCAGGCAGAGCTTGATCGCTTAAAGAAGAAAGCTGCCACGGAGGAAGCCCAGACCCCCGTTCCGGTCGAAGCCGCTGCTCCCAAGCCGCCGAGGAAAAACCCCGTTCTTGAGGCGCAACTTCAGAAGCTGAACGAGGAAATCGCGGAGCAGACCAAACAGCAGGCTGATCTGCAACAGCAGATTGATTTCCACGTCTCCAAGCTCGAGCGCGTTCCCGTTTTCGAGCAGCAGATTGCCGGATTAATGCGCGATTACGACGCCTTGAAGGTGCACTATCAAGCCCTGCTGGACAAAAAGCTGGCAGCACAGATGGCCACCGAGCTGGAAGAAAGACAAAAAGGGGAACGGTTTGTCATCTTGGACCCGGCCCCAGTTCCAGACCACCCCTCCGGACCCAATCGCGCCCTGATCACCTTGGCCGGACTCTTGGGCGGCGTGCTCGCCGGGTTCGCTTTAGCCATGCTCGTGGAAATGACCGATGAATCGGTGCGTAGCGAGAACGAAGCTGCGAGACTCTTGGGCATACCGGTTCTCGCGGGCATCCCGCTGATGTACAGCGTGTCCAGGATGCGCCTTCGCAAACTCCTGTTCGCCTCCGCCGCAGCCGTGACGGTGACGTGCGCGGGAGCGCTGGGCCTGCTGGTTTCGCATGTCACGCAGTGGTTGGGCCTGTGATGGACCTGGCGTTCTTCCATCTCCGGGAAGAGCCGTTCCGTTTAACCCCGGATCCGCGCTTTTTGCATTTTGCGGAGCCGCATCGAACCGCTTTCACCACGCTCGTGAAGGGCGTCACGGCGCGGAAGGGAATCATCGTGCTGACCGGGCCAGTGGGCACGGGCAAGACCACCCTCCTGCACTTCTTGTTGAAGGTGCTTGCAGAGAAAAAGGCCAGCGGCGGCCCGGTAGCCTCCGCCTTTTTGTGGAATCCGACACTTACCCCGCCCGAATTCCTCGAGGCGGTGCTGGATGAGCTGGGGATTGACTGTCCGTCGGCAAGCAAACCACGGCGGTTGTCGGCCCTGCATCAGAAGCTGCTCGAGACGCAACGGAGGAACGGCACCGCCGTGCTGCTCGTGGACGAAGCTCACTTGCTGAGTTGGGAATTGCTGGAGGAAGTCCGTTTATTGAGCAACATAGACACCTACGCCGCGAAGCTCCTGCAAATTGTCCTGGCGGGCCAGCCGGAGCTGTCCGCGCTGCTGAAGCAGCCGCGGGCACGCGCCTTGCAGCAAAGAGTGGGGGCGCAGTGTGAGCTGCGGCCTTTGAGTCTGGCCGAGACGCGCGCGTACGTGGCCCAGAGACTGCACGTCGCGGGTTCGGACGGCGCGTCTCCCTTCTTGCCCCGGGCGCTGGAAGCAATCCACCAGTACGCGGAAGGCATACCCAGAATGATCAATCAACTGTGCGATGGTTGTCTGGAGATGGGTTTCGATGCAAAGAACAACCAGATTGGCGTGAACATAGTTGAGGACGCGGCCGCGGCGCTTGGCTTCCACGGCTCATCGGCGGCCGCACCCGTGGGGGAGCGCGCCATTCATCCCGGGGGAACCGGAGCAGGGCAGGCCATGCCACAGGTGTCTTGAGAAGACGCGGGGCGGATGAGGCGCCACCGCGCCGGAGCGAAAAATGAGCAAGTTCTTCGATGAAACGCAGAAAGCCGAGCAGTGGGCAGCGAATCAGAATATCGTCAACGCGCAGGCCCAGGAAGTGCTCGAGACGGTTCGGCAAACGGACACGGCGGGCAAGGATGTGGCCGATGTTCGCCTTCGAGGATGCAGGAGAATCAAACTCCCCAGCGCGGGACTTCCCTTGATCTCCAGCAATGGCAAGACCCCTGACAAACTCGCCCTGGTTGCCACCGAGTGCTATCGCGGCCTCCGGACGCGTTTGCTCCGGCAGCAGAGCAAAACGGGCTTGCGGTCGGTGGTAATCACCAGCGCTTTTGCCGGCGAAGGGAAGACCCTCACGGCGCTGAACCTGGCCTTGGCGTGCGCGGGACTTGCGGACCAGCGCGTTTTGTTGGTTGACGCGGACCTGCGAACTCGAGGCCTTAGCAAACTGCTGGGTGAGCCGCAAGGGCCCGCCCTCCCCGACGCGCTCTCAGGCGGCGCCGCGTTCCCGGACGTCGTGCTCGCTACTGATCTTGCAAACCTCCATGTCGTGGCTGCCGGCGCCAAACCGGCGGGCGGGAATGAACCTTTCACGGGCAACCGCTGGAAGGAATTCGTGGGCTGGTGCGGGGAGTCCTTCAAACTTGTCCTTGTGGATTCACCGCCCATTCTTCCCCTGGCGGATTTCGAGCTCATCTCGGCCTCCTGCGATGCCGTCATGTTTGTGGTGCGGGCTCTGCATACGAAACGGCAGGTCATGCGCCAGGCCGCCGCCCAACTGGAGGGAAAGAAGGTCGTAGGAGTTGTGTTCAACGGGGCGCCGGCCGGCGGGGTTCACAAGGAATATCTCAGTTACTACCGGGCTGAGTGACGAGGGATCGGGGCGTCAGGCGGGCAGGCTCCCGCCGGCGAACCTCCCAGAACCGAGTTCCGAAGGCGCTGTCATGCTGGAAGCAAGAACGAGGGTGGCATGTATCCGAACCTAAAACTGGAGATTTTCAAGCGCGGTATCCATCAGAACCAGCTGGCCCGAACCCTGGGTATTCATGAAGCGATCTTGAGCAAGATCATACACGGCTATCGGGAGCCTTCGGAGGCGCAGCGAAAGCTCATGGCTGAGTATTTGCAAGTCAGCGAGCAATGGTTGTTCGACAAGTATGACGGCTCCTCTTCGGTCAACCGTCTCACCCCTGCGGAGCTGCAGCCCGAATCCAGCGATGGCAGAGAATAGACCACGGTGCGGCCTCGTGACCTCTGCGGATGTGCAAGATTCTGGCCCTCAGGTGAGGCCTCTTGACTCCGGCTCCGCCGAGGGCTGGGACCGCTTCGTCTTGGGCCACCCGCAAGCCAGCTTCTTCCACCTACTGGGCTGGAAACGAGTCATCGAGAAGACTTTTGGTTTCGAGTCTCAGTATTCCTTTTGCGAGCGCGGCGGAAAGATCACGGGCGTCGCGCCTCTGTTTCTGATTTCCAACTGGCTGGCGGGCCGGTTCCTGGTGTCCCTGCCGCTCGCCGTGTACGGCGGGATTTGCGCCGCGGACTCGGAGTCCGCGCAGGCCCTCATCGACCACGCCAAGCAAACCGCTCTTTCCCAGCGGGTGGATTATCTGGAACTGCGCCATCGCAACGGGGGTCTCCTGGATGGTTTCCACCCCAATTCACGATACGTGACCTTCACGGCTCCTCTCTCTCCGGATCCCGAAGTCAACCGGAAGCGCTTGCCTAAAGACACGCGCTACATGATTCGCAAGGGCGAGAAGGCGGGGTTGGAGGCGCGAACGGGGGAAGATCAGTTAGACCAGTTCTACGGCCTTTTCGCTCACAGCATGAAGCGCCTGGGCACGCCCGTCTTTCCCCGGCTGCTGTTCCGGAATCTTCTTGAGGAGTTTCCCGAACACACGCAGTTGCTGTTGATTTACAAAGGGTCGCGCCCCGTGACGGGCGTTCTCTCCTTTTTCTTTCGCGACGTCATCCTGCCTTACTACGCCGGCGCCTCTGCGGCGGCTCCAGGCCTGGCGGCCAATAACTTCATGTACTGGGAATTGATGAAATGGGCCGCCTCGCGGGGCTTTCGCTGGTTCGACTTCGGACGCAGCAAGAAAGACACGGGGGCCTACCTGTTCAAGTCGCAGTGGGGCATGCAAATCGAACCGCTCGATTATCAAGTCTTCCTGGGGAAGCGCCGGACGGTTCCAAATTTTTCCCCCGCGAATCCGAAGTTCGAACTCGCGGCCCGCATTTGGAAGCGGCTGCCGCTGCCGCTCACGAAAGTGCTGGGCCCTCGCGTTGTGCGGTGGTTTCCATGAGGATTCTGTTTCTCGCTCACCGCATTCCCTTCCCTCCCGACAAGGGAGAAAAGATACGCGCTTACCACGAATTGAAATTTCTTGCAGGGCGCCACAGCATAGACCTGCTTTGCTTTGCGGACACCCCGGCGGAGGCGGCGCAGCAGGAAGGACTCCGCAGCCTGTGCCGCCGCATATACGTGGAGACTCGCAGCCCGCTCACCATCGCAACGGGCGCGGCGCGCAGCCTGCTGCGAGGCCAGCCGCTTTCCTGCGGGTCTTTCTTCTCGCGCAGGTTCCAGGCCGAGGTTCAGCGAGCGCTGGCCCAGGAAACCTACGACGTGATCTTCGTGTACTGCTCCTCCATGGCTCAGTACGTTCCCAGGCCCCTGCCCATCCCCCTCGTGGCGGACTTCGTGGACGCAGACTCAGCCAAGTGGGCGCAGTACGCGCAGAAGTCCAGAGCTCCGCTTGCTTGGGTCTATGCTCGCGAGGCCCGCACGTTGGCAAGGTATGAGGCGGAGTGGGCACGCGCAAGCTTTTCGACAGTCGTAACCACTTCGCAGGAAGCTGCCTTGCTTTCCAGAGGTACCGCCCTGCGGCCCGAGGTTGTGGGAAACGGCGTGGAAATTCCCGAGGCGCAGGAAACGCAACTTCCCTCGGAGATCGAGGCTCTGCAACCTTACGCGCTGTTCCTGGGCACCATGGATTATCTGCCCAATGTGGATGCGGCAGAATACTTTGCCAATGACATCTTGCCCCTGGCCCGCGAACGGCGCCCCGAACTCGCTTTCGTTGTGGCAGGCAGGAATCCCTCGCGCCGGGTGCGCAAGCTGGCCCGGCGTCGTGGCGTGATTGTCACCGGTCAGGTGCCCCGGGCGGAGGCCTACGTCGAGGGTTCCGCGGTTGTCGTAGCGCCATTCCGCATCGCCCAGGGAATTCAGAACAAGGTGCTGGAAGGCCTGGCGGCCGGCAAACCAGTGGTGTGCACACCGGGGCCTGCTCGCGCCATCGGCGCGCGGCATGGAGAGACGCTGCTGGTGGCCGATTCCCCGGAGGAGTTCGCCGATGCCGTCGTCTCTCTCCTGGAGCAGCCGGAATTGCGCCTCCGGTTAGAGAGGGGGCGCGACTTTGTCCGCCAGAACTTTGACTGGCAGACCAACCTGACCCGGTTGGAAGAATTACTGCGGCGGGCCGCTGGAGCTTCGCAGGCCGCCGAACAGGTGGAACTGAGACGTGCCCAAGTTGGCTGACGAACCGCTGGAGGGGGCGCCGGAGTTGTCTGTTCCGGCTCATCAAGAGGAGACCGCTCCTCAAGGCGAGCTGGAGAGTCCCCGGCTTGCCTTCCCCACGGCTTCAGCCGCCGGTCAAGCGGGGCGCAATCCCCGCGGCGCTGCGTTGCGCGTCTTGCATGTCATTGACCGCCTGGGCATGGGCGGCACGGAGTACGGCGTGCTGAAAGTGATCGCCGGGCTCGCCAGCGAGTCATTGGAACATCGGGTATGCACGGTTCGAGGATTTGATCCCGAGTTGGCACGGCAGCACGGTTTGCAAGGGCGGGTCTTCGTAGCCGGCAAGCAGGACGCCGGGTATCAGTTCCTTCTGCCGCGCTTCATCAAGATCATGAGGGCATATCGTCCGCACATCGTGCATTCGCGCAACTGGGGCGCCATCGAGGCCATTCCCGCAGCGCGTCTTGCGCGTGTCCCGCTGGCCATACATAGCGAACACGGCTACGAAGTGGACATGCTGGCCGGTCTTCCTCTGCGGCGGCGATTGTTTCGCCGCGCCGCCTACGCCATGGCTGATGCGGTTTTTACCGTCACTCAGGAACTTCGTTCCTATCACGCGCGGCAAGCGTGGATTTCCCCCAGTCGAATACGGGTGCTGCCCAATGGCGTGGATGTCCGGCGCCTCTCTCCGCGTCCGGACGAGCGCGCCGGAATCCGCCAAAATCTTGGTTTGCCCGCGGCCGCCTTTGTTGTGGGCACTGTCGGCCGGATGGTTCCCATCAAGGATTACGGCTCTTTGCTTCAAGCCGCCGAGAAGCTGGCTAGCGGCGGAGTCAATGTTCATGTTCTCCTGGTGGGTTCCGGCCCTGAGCTGGCAAGACACCAGAAAGCCGTCGCGGCGTCCTCGCTGCTGCACGGCCGGGTCAAATTCCTGGGCGCGGTCGCGGACATCGCGCCGGCATTGAATGCCATGGACGTGTTTGTGCTGCCTTCGCTCGCGGAAGGCATGTCCAACACCCTGCTGGAAGCGATGGCCGCCGGCTTGCCCGTGATTGCCACACGCGTGGGCGGCAATCCCGAATTGATCGAAGATGGCCGCTGCGGCTGGTTGTTTCCTCCGGGCGATGTCTCTGATCTGGCTGCGCGCTTGGACCGGCTGGCCTTCGACGCGGACCTTCGCTCCGCGTTTGGCCAGGCGGCGCGTGCGCGCGCCGTCAGCCGGTTCAGCCTCGAGGGCATGGTGGCCCGGTACGGCCATCTGTACATGGAGTTGGCCCGGGGCCGCGGAATTCCGGCCGGGCCACAGGCAAAATCCCAATGTGCGGATTGACAGGCATCTTCGAATACCGGCGGCCAACCGAGGTCCCCCGGCAGACTGTCCACCGCATGAACGAGACCATTGTTCACCGTGGCCCGGACGACGAAGGCATATTCGTCGGCCCGGGCATCGGGCTCGGCTTCCGGCGCTTGAGCATCATTGATCTTTCCGGCGGACATCAGCCCATCTCCAATGAAGACGCCAGCGCTTGGGTCATGCTCAATGGCGAAATCTACAACTATCCCGAACTGCGCGACGAACTTCTCGCCCGCGGCCACAAGCTCGCCACCCGTTCCGATACCGAGACCATCGTCCATCTGTACGAAGATTATGGGGAAGAGTGCTTCGCCAAGCTGCGCGGCATGTTCGCCATCGTGCTCTGGGATTCCCGCCGGCGCCGGCTGCTGATGGCCCGCGACCGCGTGGGCAAAAAGCCCCTTTTCTACGCCGCCGATGGAAATCGCATCCTCTTCGGTTCGGAGCTGAAGACTCTCTTGGCCGCGGATCGCCTGGCGCGGGATATTGATCCGCAAGCCCTGTCGGACTATTTTTCCTTCGGCTATATTCCCGCGCCGAAGACCATCTACCGCTCGGTGCGCAAAGTCCTCCCGGGACATTACCTGGCCGTTTCTTCGGATGGTTCTCTTCGCGAGAAGTCCTACTGGGATCTGTCCTTCGGCGAAACCGAGCAGCACAGCGAAGCGGAATGGTGCGATCTGCTGCGCCAGCAAATCTGCGAAGCCACCCGCGTGCGCCTGATGAGCGACGTCCCCCTCGGCGCTTTCCTGAGCGGGGGCGTGGACTCCTCATCCGTCGTGGCCATGATGGCCAAGCTGATGAACCAGCCGGTGACCACTTGCTCCATCGGATTCGACGTCCCCGAATATGACGAGGCCGCCTACGCCCGGCAAATTGCCGGGCAATTCCACACCAATCACCACGAACAGGTGGTCCAGCCCGACGCCCTGAGCATCGTGGACAAGCTCGCCTGGCACTACGACGAGCCCTTTGCTGACTCTTCGGCCATCCCCACCTACTATGTTTCCTGGATTGCCCGCCAGCACGTGACCGTCGCCCTCGGCGGCGACGGCGGCGACGAGAACTTCGCCGGCTATCGCCGCTACTACTTTGACGCCCTGGAAAACCGCCTGCGCCGCCGCGTGCCTCCCGGCGTGCGCGCGCACTTCTTCGGCCCGCTGGGGCGGTGGTACCCCGGCTTGGCCTGGGCCCCGCGCATCTTTCGCGCCAAGGCTACCTTTCAGAGCCTCGCACGCGATCCCCTGCAAGGTTACTTCAATTCCATTTCCGTGTTCCGCCCCGACGAGAAGCCCAAACTCCTCTCCGAAGCGTTTCGGCATGAGCTGAAGGGTTACGATTCCATTGAGGTGCTGCGGCGCTATTACGACCGTGCCGGCACAGACGATCTTCTTTCTCGCATTCAATACGTGGACATCAAGACCTACTTGACTGACGACATCCTGGCCAAGGTGGACCGGGCCAGCATGGCGGTTTCGCTCGAGGTTCGCGCGCCCCTGCTTGATCACCGCCTGATGGAAATGGTCGCGCGCATCCCTTCCTCCTTGAAGCTGCGCGGGCGCCAGGGCAAATATGTTTTCAAGAAAGCCTTGGAACCGGTCTTGCCCCGGGAAATTCTCTATCGCTCCAAACAGGGCTTCGCCGTTCCTCTGGACCACTGGTTCCGCAACGAGCTGAAAGCCATGGCTTACGATGCCATCTTCGGCGTGCAAGACGGCATCCTCGATCACGCCTATCTGCGGAAAACTTGGGACCAGCATCAGCGGGGCGCCTTCGATCGTTCCGCCTATCTCTGGGCCGTGCTGATGTTTCGCAAGTGGCAAAGCGGCTTCGCTTCGAGGGCCAGCTCATGAGCGGTATCTGCGGCATTTGCGAACCCGGACGGCCTTTCCCCGCCGGCGCACTCCAGCCCATGCTGGCGTCGCTCGCTTTGCCCGCGGACGGCCCTCCCCTGGAATCCGTGGACACCGGCGTGGCCCTGGGCGTCATGCCCCGCTGGCCGGGCCAAGAACTTGCGACCATTCCCGGCGTTCGCGTGGCTCTGGATGCGGACTTGGTTCTCACCAACGCTTGGGAAGAAGACCTGAAACGCGCCGGGGCTCCGGCCGGCCCCATGACCCTCGCGGAACGCGTGGCTTGGCTGTATTTGGCCCTGGACGTCAAGTTCCTCGACCGGCTGGAAGGAGCGTTTTCCCTGGCCTTGTGGGACGACAGGCGGCGCAGGCTGCTACTGGCCATAGATGGCGCGGGCATCCAGCAGCTCTACTGGCGAAGCGAAGGCGGCCGCTTGCTGTTTGCCTCCCGAGCTGGAGCCGTCTGCGCGGTTCAGAACCAGCCTGTGGAGGTCGCTCCAGACGCGCTCATGCAGTATCTGCTTTTCACCGTCGTGCCCGCGCCCCTCGCGATCTACCGCGGTCTGCGCAAGCTCGAGCCTGGCCGCTGCCTGCTCTTTGGAGCGCACCGCGTGCACGAACACCAGTATTGGGATATGGCCTACCCGGAAAGCAGCGCCAAAGACTGGCGGTACTGGGCTCAGGAAGTGCGCGCGGGTATCCGCGCGGCGGTCCATCGCCATCTGCAAGACTGCCGGCCGGAAACAACGGGCGCCTATTTGAGCGGCGGAACCGACAGCTCCAGCGTCGTGGCCTTTACTGCCGAGCGTTTCTCGCCAACGAATACCTTCTCCATCTATTTCGCCGAGGAGCGCTATAGCGAGATCGGCTACGCCAGGATCACGGCCAATCGCTTCTCCACCAAACATCACGAGCACCGCTTGACGGCCCAGGACGCCCTGGCCATCATCCCCAAGTTGTGCTCGTACTACGACGAGCCGTTTGCCAACTCTTCCGCCATCGGCGCTTACTTTTGCGCCTGGATGGCTCATGAGAACGGCGTCCGCGTTTTGCTCGCGGGCGACGGCGGCGACGAAATCTTCGCCGGCAACGAACGTTACGCCAGCGACAAAAAGTTTGCCCGCTACCAGGTCTTGCCCGGCTGGTTGCGCAAGGGCCTGATTGAGCCGGCAGCCTCCCTGCTCCCTCGGAACGGCTCCTGGCTGAGTTTGCCGCGGCGTTACGTCCAGCGCGCTCGCATCCCCAATCCGCGCCGCATCTTTTCTTACGGTCCCTTCTTCAGCACTCCCCCCGAAGAAATGTTCGAACCGGACTTTCTGGGTCAGGTTCCTCCCAGCGCGTGGATGCAAATCGCTGACGCGCACTTCCACCGTCTCCCTCGGACGAGCGAGCTAAATCGCATGATGTACTTCGATCTCAAGATGATTCTCGCCGACAACGATCTCCGCAAGGTCGCCGGGACAGCCGAACTCGCCGGCATCCGCCCGCGCTTTCCATTCCTGGATCGCCGCTTGGTGGAGCTGACCGGGCGCATTCCCTCCCGCTTGAAGCTCCGCGGCACGGAAAAGCGCTTCGTCTTCAAGCGCGCCATGCGGGGGATTCTTCCGGACGAAGTGCTGGCCAAGAAAAAGCATGGTTTCGGCGTGCCCATCGGCGTGTGGCTCCTCGAGGAACCTTCCCTCCAGGCCATGTTGCGGGATGTCTTGTGCGATTCGCGTGCGCGCCAGCGAGGCTACGTGCGCCGGGAATTTGTCGAGCAGTTGCTCTCCCTGCAGAGCCGTGAGGATGCGGCCTTCTATGGCGACGCGGTTTGGAGTTTGGTGGCGCTCGAGTTGTGGCATCGCCAAACAGCGGAATTGCCGGGGAGGAGCGCACTTGTCTTCTGAACTCACCCCGGCTAAGGCCCTCAGCCCCGCTCTGGATCCCCCTGCGGTGGCCATAGCCCGCTCCTGGTGGAAGCAAGCCGTCGCCGGCGGCATCTACCGCTTGGGGATGATGCGTCTCGTTCGTCGGGCCGCGAAAACTTGGGAACTGGCCCCGGATAGAAAACTCCCTCTCCGGCGCGCCGCGATGCCCAAGCTGGCCATCCTGTGTTATCACCGCGTGGGCGCCAAAGGGATTCCCCTGTACTCGGCCCTCCCGCCCGAAGTGTTCGCAGCGCAGATACGCTATCTCCGCACCCACTATCGGATTCTTTCCCTCGCGGAGTTGTGCGATGAGCTGGTACACCCAAGATCCATGGACCCGGGGGTGGCCATCACTTTCGACGATGGCTACGTTGGCCTATTTCACTGCGCATGGCCGGTCTTGAGGGAGTATCGCGTTCCCGCGACGGTCTTCCTCGCCGTGGCCGCCGTGGAAACCGGATCCGCGCCCTGGTACGACAGGATTTTTGCCGCCCTGCAAGTGCTTCCCGGCCCGTCGCTCGAGCTGCGCCTCGGTGCGCCGGTGCAATTCACCTTGGGCGCTCCCGCCGAGCGCCTCGAAGTAGCGCAAGAGATTGTGCGGCGCCTCCGCAAACTGAGCGACGAGCAGCGGCAGGATTGCTGTGGCCATCTCGAAAGGAAAGCCGCGCTGCCCGCCGAGGCATTCTCCGGCTGCATGCTCTCTTGGGAGCAAATACGCGCCATGCACCGGGACGGAATCGCCTTTGGCTCCCATTCTGTATCGCACCGCGTGATGAGCCGCTTGCAGCCCGCGGAAGTGCGCCAGGAATTGCTCGAATCGAGGAGAATCATCGAGGAACGGCTGCAATGTTCTATTGACGCCTTCGCTTTTCCCTTTGGGCAGCCCGCCGACATCGGCCTGCCTCCTGGTATTTCCTTGGCGGATTTTGGCTATCGCTGCGCCTGCACCACCGTTGAAGGGACGAACGGCCCCGGCGCGAACCCTTACGAACTCCGGCGAACCCAGGTCTGCGAAGAACGCTCCTTGCCCTTCTTTGCCTGGAAGCTGAACGCGCTTTTTCTGAACCCGCCCGCAGCTTCGTCCCTTCCTCGCCACGCCCGGCGTGAAGAACGGGAATCGCCCGTCGAGGTGCAGCGTGCGTGACATCATTGTTCTCGCCATCATTCTCGGTTCTGCGCCTGTCTGCCTCTTTTCTCCTTACTTCGGGGTCTTGATGTGGACCTGGGTCGCTTATTTCAACCCGCACCGTTTTACCTACGGAGTGGCTTACAACTTCCCGGTAGCCACCGTCATCGCCATCCCCACCATCCTAGGTGCCATTTTTACCCGCCAGCGAAACCGCAGGTTCTTCACCCTGGAATTCGCTCTTCTCCTGGCCTTGTGGGGCTGGTTTGGGTTCACCACCTACCACACCGTGCACGATCCCGTGTTTGCCGGCCACGCCGACGACACGACCACGGAGATGATCCAGATCAGCAAGATCCTCTTGATGGCCGTCATGTGCATCGTTCTGGTCAACTCCGAGAAGAAGCTGAGAACCCTCTTGATCGTCACCTCCTTCAGCTTCGGGGCCTTGGCCATCAAGGGCGCGCTGTTCGGCGTGCGCACCGCGGGGGAGTTTCGCCTGTATGGCCCCCCGGATTCCTTCGTGGAAGACAACAACATGCTGGCGCTGGCCATGAACATGGTCTTGCCTATGATGTTTTTCCTGGCGCGCACCGAAACCAGGCGCCTATTGCGGCGCTTCCTATGGGCTTCTTTCTTCTGCGGCATCGTTGGCGTCCTTCTCAGCTATTCGCGCGGCGGGCTGCTCGGCCTCGCCGCCGCCTTGGGCATGATCGCCATCAAGACCAGGCGGAAAGCCCTCGCTGGCGTGCTTCTGACTGCTATGGCGTTTCTAGTGCTGACCTTTGCTCCCGCGGCCTGGATGGACCGCATGTCGAATTTCTTTCATGGCAACTTGGACGAGTCGGCGGAATTGCGCTTGAATGCCTGGCAGTTTTCCTGGACCCTGGCTTCCCAGTATCCATTGACCGGCGGAGGATTCGAAACTTTTACGCCGGAGCTTTACGACCGGTTTACGCCTTCCTTGCGTTTTGCCGGACCCCACAGCATTTACTTCCAAATGCTCGGCGAACAGGGTTTTGTCGGTCTGGGATTGTTCCTGTCCTTGGTGATCGCCATGTGGTTCAGCGCCGGCAGGTTGCGCCGGCTTGCCCGGGGCCAGCCCGGCCTCGGCTGGGTGGAGACCTACGCGCACATCATTCAGTGTGGGCTGGCGGCCTACTTGGTATGCGGCACGTTTCTGGCCCGCGCCTACTTCGATCTCTTCTACCTGTTCGTCGCTTCCACGGTGATCCTCAAGATTCTGTACCGCCGGGAGGCGGCCCTCCTCGCACAGGAGGCCCTGGCGCAGCCTGCTCCGGTTGCCGTCGAGGGGGCTGCTTTGATGCAACTGTGAGGAACATGGCTGCCCTGAAAATTCTGCACGTTCTCGATCACGGCGCCCCTTTGCACAGCGGCTACGTCTTTCGCTCGCAGAGCATCTTTCGCGAGCAGCTCAAGCGCGGTTGGCTGCCTGTGGCCATTACTTCTCCCAAGCATCAAGCAAGTTCCAAGGAACCTTGGCGCGACACTCTGGAGATTGCCGGTGTGCGCTACTATCGCACCCGCGAAGCTCCCGCCCTTACCTTTCCTCTCCTGAACGAGCTTCGCCTCATGAACGCGCTCGCTCGGCGAATCCGCCGGGTGGCGGAAATGGAAAAGCCGGACCTCCTGCACGCGCACTCTCCGATCCTGAATGTTTATCCCGCCCTGCGCGTGGGGCGCCGGCTGGGCATCCCTGTCGTTTACGAAATCCGCGCATTCTGGGAGGACGCTGCGGTTGACCACGGCACGTTTCCCGAGGGCAGTTGGCGATACCGCCTGATCCGCGCGCTCGAAACCCGTGCCGCCCGCCGCGCTGCTCACACCGCCGTGCTTTGCCAAGGCATCCGCGACGATTTGCTGCGGCGAGGCGTGCCCTCGGAGAAGCTTACGGTCATCGGAAACGGCGTGGATGCGGAGTCTCTCAAACCTTGCTCCCCGGACCTTGAATTCCAGCGCGCCTGGAGCCTTTCGGGGAAGCACGTGATAGCTTTTATCGGTTCGTTTTACCGTTATGAAGGACTCGATCTGCTCGTGCAGGCCTTCGCGCAGTTGGCCGCTGCGTTCCCTGGCCTTGTTCTTCTGCTTTTGGGCGGAGGGGAAGTAGCCGGGGAGCTGCGCGATCAAATCCGGCAATTGGGCTTGGAAGACAGGGTCCTCATGCCCGGCCGCGTCCCGCACGAGCGCATCCCCGGCGTTTATGCCTTGACGGACATTCTGGTCTACCCTCGCCGCTCCATGAGGCTAACCGAGCTGGTTACGCCGCTGAAGCCGCTCGAAGCTCTGGCCATGCGCAAGGCGGTCGTGGCCAGCGACGTCGGCGGCCATCGCGAGTTGCTCCGCGACGCCGAAACTGGCCTTCTCTTTCCTGGCGGGGATGTCGCGGCATTGGCGGAGCGCATTGCCAGGTTATTGAACGACCAGCCGCTCCGCGAGCGCCTCGCGGAACAGGGCAGGCAATGGGTCCTCCGGGAGCATTCTTGGCAGAAGACCACTGCGCCTTACGAGACCATCTACGCCCGCGTGCTTGAGCGTGCCGCGCCCTATGCCCGCGCCGCGCGCGTGACTCGTGAGAACGAAGGCTAATCTGGATTCGTCGGCGCTCGGCGGAAAGTTCGCACCGCCTTGGCCCGGATTCACGGAGCGAATCGTAATCCCATGGGAACTTTCCTCGTCCTCCTCTCGGAACCGGAAAGGAACCGCGAAGCCGCGCCGTTGTTCGCCTCCGCCCTGGCATTCGCCCGAACCGTTCCCGGCCAATCTCCAAGCCGCATCCTGGAAGCCGATGGCCTCCGCGCCGCCTCGTTTCCCCGGCGCAACGGTTCCGGCACCCCGATTGTCACGGACCCTGCCACGGGCAGTTGGCTCGCGGTCGCCGGAACCTGGTTCCACGGAGACGGTTACGCCAGCGGCCAAGAGGCCCGCATCCTCCAGGAGTTTCTCCGCTCTGGAATTCGCGCCCTGGCGGACAAGCTTCAAGGTTTCTTCGCCCTTGTCGTCGCGGACGCGCGCCAGAAAGCAGTTCACGTAGTCACCGACATCGTCGGCAGTTGCCATTGCTTCCTGCGCGCCGTGGACGGCGGCTTGGCCATCTCCAATTCCTCGCTTCTCCTTGCTTCCCTGGGCGGATCGCAACTCGACCCTCTGGCCTGCCAGGAATTCATCGCCACCGGGGTCATTTACGAAGATCGCTCCTTGTTCCGCGAAGTGCGCAAGCTCGCTCCCGCGTGCATCTACACCTTCTCCCGGGGGGCGCTGCAATCCAGCCGGGCCTACTGGAGGATCTCCAACCTGGCCCCGGAATCTCTCGATGTTCAACGTGCGAGCCGCGCCCTCTGGGCCGCGCTCGCGGACTCCGCGCGCCTGGTGGAAAGCGCCTTTGCCCGTCCCGTTTGCGACCTCACCGGCGGCTACGATTCCCGTGCCCTCGTTGCCGCTTTTCACGCCGCGCGGGTGCCCATCTCCACGGCCGTCACCGGCCCTCCACAGAGCCGCGACGTGCTCATATCCAAAGGCTTGGCGGAAATGGCGCATCTGCCGCATGTGCATCTTCATAAACAACCCGCGATGACCCTGGATCGTCTGCGCGACGTCCTTCCTCTCACCGATGGTGAATACGACCTTGTCGAGTACTCTCGCATTCAGGAAACGCACCAAACCCTAGCCGAGCAGTTTGACATCAGCATCAACGGATCGTTCGGCGAACTGGCGCGCGGTTATTGGTGGGAACTTCTGTTTCCCCACACGGGCCACTGCCGCCCGCTTCCGGCCCACAAAGTGGCTGCGCGGCGTTACGCCGCAGGCGCGTCTGATTCCGGTCTGTTCCACGTGGAACGCCGCGTAGACCTCGTGAGCCACCTGACCGGCGTCGTCGAAAGAACCCTTCAAGGGCTTGCCGGCCGCCCCAATACCTTTCAGATGGACCAAGTCTATCTTGGCATGCGCATGCAACGTTGGCAGGGCCGCATTGCCAGCAGCACCAACCGCATCTGGCCCTGCCTGTCGCCGTTCATGTTTCGTTCCGTTCTCGAAGTTGCCTTGGCCGCGCAGGCCCGCGCGCGCCGGCACAGCCTCCTGGTGCGCCGCATGCTCGCTGAATTCAGCCCCGCTTGGGCGAATTTCCCGCGTGAGAACGGTTGCCCTTGCCTGCCTTTCGCCTGGAACAACTTCTACCGCTTTGCCCCGCTCCTTGGGTATTACGGCGGCAAAGCCTGGACGCGCACCGCGCGCCTCGCCGGCCTGCGAGGCACCGCAACCGATTCCAAGGAAGCGGATTCCCCCCGTATGCGTCTCTGGTCCCAGGACGCCGTGCGCGCGCTCCTCGATCCGCGCTCCCTGCATTTGAGCGTGCTGCTGGACCCTGCGGCTCTGGACAACTTCTTGCGCCGGTCGCAAAATCCCGCTTTCGCCTTCGGCGCGCAATGGAATCGCCTGCTGACCGTCGAGTGCGCTGTGAGCGCGCTCCATGAGGCTGGAAAGCGCACGGCAAGATGCGTCTGAATCGCTCGCGTTCGCTTTTCATCTTGCTGGCCGCGATTCCTTGGCTTTTGGCGGTCAGGCTGGCTCTGGTTCATAGCCGCGCCACGACGCTGGATTCCATGACCTCTTCGTCGCGGTCTGCCGATGTCCCCGGCGTCATCCACGCCAATCCGGGGAACTATCTCGCCCTCCTTCGCCGGCTCCATCCCGGCGACACTTTGCTTCTCGACCCGGGCAGCTACGTGAGCACGCAGCAGGGGTCCGGCCTGCCCGTCTTCGACCTGCGCGGCAGCCCCGAAAAACCCATCGTCATCACCGGCCCGGAAACTGGCCCTCGGCCGGTCTTCTACGCCGACATGGCGCGCAATACCGTGCGCATCAAGAACTCCAGCTACGTCGCCATTCGCAATCTTGTCCTCGACGGCCGCGATTTGCCCGTGGACGGCGTGAAAGCCGAGGACCTCTCCGACCACATTACCATCGAGAATCTCTGCATCCTCAACCACGGCAGCAACCAGCAAATTGTGGGCATCTCCACCAAAGCCCCGGCGTGGAACTGGGTCATTCGCGGCAACGTCATTCTCGGCGCCGGCACGGGCATGTATCTGGGCGATTCGGACGGCTCCAAGCCCTTCGTTCACAGCCTCATCGAGTACAATCTGGTGCGCGACACTCTCGGCTATAACCTCCAGATCAAACATCAGGTCGCGCGGCCCGATCTTCCGGGCCTGCCTACTGCGCCCGGCGCCACCATCATCCGCCACAATGTTTTCAGCAAGGCGGAAAATGGCTCGTTCGATGGCCTGGCCCGGCCCAATCTCCTCGTCGGCCATTTTCCCCTGACTGGCGCTGGCGCTGAGGATGTCTACGAGATTTATGGGAATTTCTTCTACGAAAATCCCACCGGCGAGCCTCTTTTCCAGGGTGAAGGAAACCTCGCCGTCTATGACAACCTTTTTTGGAATGGCGCGGGAGACGCCGTGCTCATCCGCCCGCACAACGCCTATCCTCGCAAAGTCGCCGTATTCTCCAACACCGTCGTGGCGCGCGGCGCCGGCATCACCGTCGTCGGCGGCATGAACGCATTTCGCCAGCGCGTCATCGGCAATTTGATTTTTGCCTCCGCGCCGCTGCTGGCCAATGACCGTCTCGCGAACCTCACCGCGCCGGTCTCTCGCGCGCGGAACTACTTGCGCCGCCCGGATGGTCCCCTCGGCAAACTCGACCTCTCCCCCTTGCCGGGTAAAGTCATGAGCTTGCCTATGCCCCCGCAATTGTTCGCTGGCTTCGACGATGCCGGAGTGGATTTCGCCGGCGTCAGGCGCACCGGAAAATTCCCTGGAGCGTACCAGCCAAGCGACGCGGGCCCTCCCTGGCTGCCCACGCTCGAAATCAAGCCGCCGCCCGCCTCAGCCTCTCGGCCCGTCTTTGCCTGTCCCGGACAATGATGCCCAGTCGCGTCTCGTCATCTGCGGATTCAGACGCGCTGCCCGCGGCCGATCTGATTTTTGTTCTCGCCGGTCGGGAAAGCCGCAAACTCTGCGCCCTGCAGGTGTTCCGTGAGGGTCTCGCCCCGGCCCTTCTGCTCAGCGTCGGGCGCTACGAAATTCGCCGCTTCGCTCTCCTGCCTTTGCCCCAGCCGTTCGATTTGCTCAGCCTTGCCGCGCCCCTCGCGCCGCCCCTGCGCCACTTCTTCGTGAGTTTCACCCCCGGTGGAGTCTCCGCCGAGCGCGTCACGCTCCAGCGCTTCGGAACGTTGAGCGAGGTGCAAGCCTTGTCCGCCTGGCTCCGCCGTCATCCCCACATCCGCAGGATTCTCGTCATCTCCGATAAGGTTCACCTCCCGCGAGTGCGCCTGTGCTGCAAAAAGCTCCTTCCTCCCTCGATTCAGCTCGCTTTCCTGCCTGCCCCGGAGGGAACTGCGCCTGCCGGCATGCCGGTCCGCGCGCGCGCCTCGAGTCTCCGCTATTTCCTTGTGGAAATGGCCAAGCTGTTCGTCTATCGGTTCGTTTTCGCTTGGCGCGCCTCCGCCACGCACGCGAGAAGATAGCTTTCCACTTCGGCGGCAACGTCGTCCCAGGTGCGGCTCTCCGCGTGCCGCCGGATGGCGCCGCGATCCCACTTCTTCTCCAGCGCCAACACCAGTCCCTGGGCGATGGATTCGACGCTTTGTTCCACCATCACCCCCAGCTCCGGTGAAACGACCACCTCCGGCACTCCCCATGTTCCCGTAGCTACCACCGGCGTGCCGCAGGCCATGGATTCCAGCAAAACATTCGGCCAGCCTTCGCGCGAGCTCGTCAAGCAACTGACCTCCGCGGCGCTGTACCAGTAGCGCAATTCCTCGTTGGGACGGCTGCCCGCCAAGTGAACCCGCTCGGCCATGCCTCGTTCCCGGGCCATCGCCTGCAACTGCGCGCGCGATTCCCCCTCGCCGATGATGTATAGCGACAACCCCCGATGGTTCCGCGCCACCTGCGCAAACGCCGGAATCAGCAGGTGGAACCCCTTCCGCGGTATCAATCCTCCTACAGCCACGATGATGCGCCCTTCCTCGCGCAACCCCAGGCGCTGCCGCGCTTCCCCTGGTTCGACCGGCCAGAAGCGCTCCAAATCCACGCCGTTCCCGATTACCCGCACCCTGTCCGCCGATACCCCCAGCGCCGCCATTTCCTCCTTCAATGCCCCGCACACGGCGATAAGTCCTTGGGCGCGCCTCAGGGTCCAGCGAATCATCGGCCGGATTAGACGAAACTTGGGAAATAGGTTGATATCCGTTCCTCGCGCCGAAAGCACCACCGGCGCGCCTAGCATTTTCCCCAGCAAAATCGCCGCCAGCCCGTCTGGATAGATGTAGTGCGCGTCAATGCAGTCGAAATCCATTTCTCTCTTGAGCCGCCGCGCGCATCGCACACTCCCCAGAAAAATCAGCAGCCCGTGCAAGGGCATGGAAATCTTCGGCAGGAGAAAGTAACGCGGGTGCTCCACGGTGAGGTTGCCCTGGCGTTCCTCGCCCCTGACGCCGCTCAGCGCGCGCAGCCGCGCCCACCGCAGCCAGCGCGGCGCGTACGCCACCGGAGCGATTACCCGCACCTCGTTCCCGGGCCGTCTCGCAAAGTGCGCCATGCGCTGAGAGATGAAAATCCCCAGCGTCGGCTGCGCCGCGTTGGGAAAAAGCGTGGTGAACGTCAGTACGCGCATTCCGCTTGTCGCGCCCTCGGGTGTCATTCCGAGCGCACTGAGGAATCCCTCTGTCCCCCGTGCCCTCGGGAAAATTGGAGCACCTCCGTCCTGCGCGATTATATGTGACCCGCTCCCCCTGCGCATCCCGGATGAACGAGTCCCTGGATCAAGCCGCCCTGGCCGAAGCCGGCCTGGACAAAGCTGGTCCCTGCCCTGAGCCTTCGCCGGTCCTGATCTGCGACTCCCCCCCAACCGTTTCTCACCTCCGGCCCAAGCACGGCATGAATCTCTCGCGGAGATATGCTAAGGTGCTGCGTTCATGAACAAGCGCATCGGCGTGCTACACTATCGTTCCACGGCTCGGACGCGATTACGTTCCATCCTTCCGGCAATGAAAGATTCCTTCCCCAAGATGGGCATGCAAACGAAAACATCGCTCGCCGCCGGGCTATTGCTTCTTTTTGCCGGGGCCGGGA
>Ga0187771_10000112_pt1 | contig 39841 bp, 41 predicted proteins | sample 0116_SJ02_MP15_1_FD_133139 | JGI IMG/M metagenome (GOLD analysis project Ga0187771, IMG submission 133139) | Tropical peat soil microbial communities from peatlands in Department of Meta, Colombia - 0116_SJ02_MP15_10_MG | ecosystem: Environmental > Terrestrial > Soil > Wetlands > Peat | place...
CAGTGAAGGTCAGCGTCACCGAGAGCGCCAGGCAGATCGGGACCAGGCTGTTCTCGGGCATGTGGATGTGTGGCTCAGGGGGCTCCCCGGTAGGGTGCTCCCCGGCGGCCCCCGCCTCACGCTGGTGGTCCGTCACCGCATCTGCCCTCCGCTCCGGTCAGTGGACAAAGTAGAGGTAGAGGACTGCCCAGACGAAGCTGAACCCGAGCAGGCAGGTGATGACGATCAGCATCGAGAAACCCATCACCATGTTCCGGCGCGCCGCCTTGCGATCCATACGGCTCTCTTCCCTCCCGATGCTTCAGCTGCCGATCACCCGGTCCGCCGCCATCACGGCGAAGAGCAGGGCGAGATACACGATCGACCAGACATAGAGGCGGCGAGCGCTCCTGGCGTTCCCCGAGCGCACCGCCACCAGCGACTGGGCCAGCAGCCCGGCGTCGAGGATGCCGGCGCCACTCGCGTAGACGGCGCCGAAGGCGCCGCTGAGCACGGGGAGCGCGGTGACGACGACCAGGAGAACCGTATAGAGGACGATCTGCTGGCGAGTGCGCTGCGGCCCGGCCACCACCGGGAGCATCGGCACCCCGGCCCGCGCGTAGTCGCTCCGGATCAGCAGGGCGAGCGCCCAGAAGTGCGGCGGCGTCCAGTAGAAGACGACAGCGAACAGGAACAGGGCGGTGATGCCGACATGCCCGGTCACGGCCGCCCAGCCCACCATCGGGGGGATGGCGCCGGCGGCGCCCCCGATCACGATGTTCTGACTGGTGCTCCGCTTGAGCCAGACGGTGTAGACAAGAACGTAGAAGAGCAGCCCGCCGAGAGCCAGGACGGCGGCAAGCAGGTTCACCGCCAGGGCCAGCAGGGTGAATGCGGCGAGCCCGAGCACGACGCCGAAGCCCAGGGCGGCGGCGGGGTCGATCCGCCCGTCTGGGAGGGGACGGCGCCGGGTGCGTCCCATCACCAGGTCGATGTCGCGGTCGAACCAGCAGTTGATGACATTGGCGCCGGCCGCCATCAGCCAGCCTCCGGCCAGGGTCGCCAGCAGGGTCTCGGATCGAGGCATGCCGCGGGCGGCCATGACCATCGCGGCGAGCGTGATCACCTCGAGGAGCACGGTGATCCGCGGCTTGGTGAGGCTGGCGAGGTCCCGAGCGACGTTCCAGAGGGTGCGGGGCACCGGCAGCGGGGTCTCGACGCGGGCGACGACGGTCACGCCGAGCTCGTTCCCGCCGCGGCGCCTCTCGGCTCCGAGACGACCGCCCGTGGTGCGGGGGCCTTGAGCGCGGTTCGGTGGCCGAGCACGGCCACCAGGAGGGTCAACGCCCAGAAGGCGCTGGCCAGGGCCTCGTGGCTGGAGCGCACCGCGGTCTCGAACCCGGTGTCCACCATCACCGCCCCGGCCGCGATCTGGGCGACGAGGAGCAGGTTGACGAGCAGGGCCGCCACCCGCACACCGCGATCGGTGGTCCGGCTCAGCACCAGGCCCATGGCGAAGCCGACGAAGAGAGCGACGACCCCGGCGACCACGCGATGGAGCATGTTGAGGTCACCGGCTCCACCGGCGGGAAGCTGGAGACCATTGCCGCAGAGCGGCCAGCCCAGGCAGCCGGTGCTCGAGGCGGTGTCGACCACCAGGGCGCCGCTCAGCACCAGCAGGTAGACGGCGGCCGCGGCCGCCCAGAGGAGCCGGCGAACGGGCCGGGGCGCCAGCGCTCGGCGCTCCCGCTCGGTCCCGGCCACCCGCGCGACGTAGGCGAGGTAGACGAGGACGCCCAGCAGGAGCTCCGCGTTGGCCAGGTGGACCAGGATCGTGCCGCTCAGGAGGCCGGTTTCCACGACCACGAAGCCGAGCAGGATCTGCACCACCAGCAGGGCCGATCCGACCGTCGCCGCGACCACGATCCGGCGCTCCGAGCGGTGGCGCCCCCAGGCCAGGACGAGGGTCGCCACCATCAGCAGCGTGGCCAGGAAGGCAAGCACCCGGTGGCTGAACTCGATCAGGGTGGGCACGTCGGGCAGCGGCACCAGATGGCCGTTGCAGAGCGGCCAGTTCTGGCCGGGGACACCGCAACCCTCGCCGCTCCCGGTCACCCGGACCACGCCACCAGCCACGATGAGCAGGAAGGTGACGGCGGCGGTGGTGGCCGTGAGACGGCGGAACAGACGCCGGGAGCCCCCGGGCGCCGGGGCGGCCGGCATCATGCCGCTCACGCCGGGCTCGCCGACTCCGCCGTCGCGGCCCGCCGGGCCCGGCGGAGGTCCCGCACCGGCCGCAGGCTGCGAACCTCGGGGACGACGTCGAAGTTGTGCGGCGGTGGCGGAGAGGTGGTCGCCCACTCCAGGCTGTTGCCCTCCCATGGATCGTCGGGCGCCGTCTTGGGAGCTCGCATGCTGACCACGAAGTTGATCAGGAACACGGTGATGGAGATGGCGACCACGAAGGCGCCGAAGGTGGACACCGAGTTCCAGGGCCCCCAGCCGTCGCCCCCCGGGTAGGTGGCGATCCGGCGCGGCATCCCGAGCAGGCCGAGGACGTGCATGGGCATGAAGGCCAGGTTCATCCCGATCAGCATCAGCCAGAAGTGGAGCTTGCCGAGACGCTCGCTGAGGAAGCGGCCGGTGACCTTGGGGAACCAGTAGTACATGCCGGCGAAGACGCCGAAAACGGAGCCGCCGAAGAGCACGTAGTGGATGTGGGCCACCACCCAGTAGGTGCCGTGGAGGATGCTGTCGACCGGGACCGAGCCCAGATAGACCCCGTCGATGCCGCCGATCAGGAACATGACCAGGAAGCCGGCGGCGAAGAGCATGGGGGTGTCGAAGCGGATGCTGCCGCCCCACATGGTGGCCAGCCAGTTGAAGATCTTCACTCCGGTGGGCACCCCGATGATCATCGAGGTGGCGCTGAAGGTCATGGTGACAGCGGTGGGCAGCCCGGTCATGAACATGTGGTGGATGAAGACCAGGAAGCCGAGCACGGCGATGGCCGCCATCGAGTAGGCCATGGCCCGGTAGCCGAAGATCGGCTTGCGCGAGAAGACCGGGATCACCTCGCTGATCAGGCCGAAAGAGGGCAGGATCATGATGTAGACGGCGGGGTGCGAATAGAACCAGAAGAGCAGCTGGTAGAGCAGCGCGTTGCCGCCGCAGGAAGGGTCGAAGAAGCAGGTGCCCAGCTGGCGATCGAGGAGCACCATCAGCAGCGCCCCGGCCAGGAACGGCGACGCCAGCACCACCAGCGCCGAGGTGATCTCCATCGACCACACGAAGAGGGGCAGGCGGAACCAGGTCATCCCGGGAGCGCGCAGGTTGTGGATGGTGACCAGGAAGTTGATGCCGCCCAGCATGGAGCTGATCCCCAGGAGGTGAAGGCCGAGGATCCAGAGGTCCTGGCCGACCTGGGGGCTGTACAGCTTCTCGGTAAGCGGGACGTAGCCGGTCCAGCCGGCATCCCCGGTGCCGCCGAACAGGAACCCCGAGTACATGACCAGGCCGCCTGCCGGGATCAGCCAGTAGGAGAGCGCGTTGACCCGCGGGAAGGCCATGTCGCGGGCCCCGATCATGAGGGGCACGAAATAGTTGCCGAACCCGGCCCAGACGGGGATGATCCAGAGGAAGATCATCGTGGTCCCGTGCATGGTGAAGATCTGGTTGTAGATCTGGGCGTTGGCGACCGGGTTGGAGCTGAAGAAGCTGTTGTTCGGCTCCGCCAGCTGGATCCGGATCAGCAGGGCGAGGATGCCGCCGACCAGGAAGAAGAAGACGGTCGTGTACAGGTACATGATAGCGATGCGCTTGTGGTCGACGGTGGTCAGCCAGCCCATCACGCCCTTGGTCTTGTCGATCCGCGGCCGGACCACGGCGCGGGGCAGGGTCGCGTCGATGACCGCCATCAGGAGCCTGAACCTCCGCTCTTGGTGCATGAAGCGCTCGTGGTCACGATGGTCTTGCCGGTGTTGACGCAGGCGTTGTAGTCGGGGTAGTTGAGGGCCACCACCTCGATCCTCATGCTGTAGTGGCCGTAACCGCACAGCTCGGTGCACTGGCCGTACCAGACCCCCGGCTGGTCGGCCTCCAGCCAGGCGGTGTTGACCTGACCGGGCACGGCGTTCTTCTGGCCCAAGAGCTCGGGGATGAAGAGGCTGTGGATCACGTCCTTGGAGGTGATGCTCAGGTTGACCGGGGTTCCCACCGGGAGGTAGAGGGTGCCGACGGTCTGCTGCCCGTTGGGATAGGTGACCACCCAGGCGAACTGCTCGCCCAGCACCTTGTCCTGGACCTGGCTGGCGGCCTTGGGCGAGGCGCTGACGTTGTTGACGAAGAAGAGGCTGACCGCACTCAGGATGAAGAGTCCGAAAAGCACCACGAAGGGCACCGCGGTCCAGGTCAGCTCCAGCCGGCTGTTGCCGTGGACCTGGACCGGCTCGGGCTCGTCATCGCTCCGCCGCCGGAACCGGAAGAAGCTGAAGACCAGCATCGCGGCGACGAAGCTGCCCAGGGCCACCGAGCCCCAGAAGATGGCCGTGTAGACGGTCAGCTCGGTGCCGTTCACCGGCCCCGAGCCGCAGAACGGGGACATGGGGCCCTCGACGCAGGCGGCCAGAAGTCTCACCGATCCCACTCCGTCACGGCTTGCCGGTCCTGGGGCGGACGGACGGTGAGCCCGATTGGCGGGCAGGAAGCTGCCGCCGGCCGCCTGACCGGATGATGGCACAGAGGCTTCGCCGGGCTACTTGTTCCATGGGCGAGTGACCGTGCCGAGGTTGCGCTTGACCATCTCGGTGACGTCCACGTTGGTGAGCGCGGCCTCCTCCCAGGGGCCGCGGTTGCCCGGCGGCCGCGAGGGGTCGGGGACCGGCCGCGGCTCGGCAGCGACGGGAGCGAGGCGGGGCGTGAGACGCACGGCGGGGCGCTCCGGCACCTCTCACCAGTGGAAGTAGCGGCGTTCCGGAGAGGGAGGCGATCCCCCCCGGATCTCGCCGGCGGAGCGGTGGGCGTCGACGGCCGCGCTGGCCCAGACGAAGAGGCCGAGGACGAAGAGGCCCAGGAAGACCGCGATGGCACAGATGGCGAGCAGCATCGCCCAGATCACCGAGCCCGCCGAGATCAGGCCCTGCCCGAAGCCGATGGCGGCGACGAAAAGCGCCAGCGAGGCACCCAGCGGCACCACCGTCCAGAGGAAGTAATGGAGGGCCTTGCCCGGCTGGCCGGTGACCAGCTGGCCCAGACCTGGGACCAGCGACAGGCCGGCGCAGAGCCGGGGGTGCGGGGATCGGAGAGCGGAGACGGTCGCCGGCGCGCTCATCGGGGTGTGAAGAAGGCCTTGTAGAGGTAGTAGCCGGCAAGCAGGAGCGTGGCCAGGGCCCAGATGATCACGAAGAGGACATCTCCCCAGCCGGCGTCGCCGGGATAGGGGACGGCGAGCAGGTGCATCAGCGCGGTGCTCATCGCCTCAATGGGCCTTGAAATTCTCCAGGAAGTTGTCGCCCAGGATGATCAGGGCTACGAAGATCACCAGGGCCAGGAACATCAGCAGGGTTCCCACCAGGTCGCGGAACAGAGTGCGCCGTCTCATGGCAAGGTGTCGTACTGCTCCCAGTGGCGGATGAACTGGATCAGGATCTGGATCTGGGTCTCGCTGAGGACCCGGGTCTGGTTCACCGTCACCGGCTGACCATTGGGCCCGATGCCGGGCGGATGCGCCGATTGGTCATAACCCGGGGCGATCCCTCCCCAGTTGGGCATGATCGAGCCGTAGTGCTCGAAGCCGGTCATCCCGTACTCGATGCAGCGGTAGTAGAAATCCTCGTTGTAGAAGCCCAGCTCGTTCTGATCGTTGAGAGGCGGGCCGACCCCGCCCTGGCCGGCGCCACCGTGGCAGACCGCGCAGAACGAGTAGTAGAGCTGAGCCCCCTCCTGCCATGAGTAGACCGGGTTGATGATCAGGTTCTCGTGGGCGTCGGACTCGGTGAGCGCCAGCCGGCTGCCGTTGTGGCAGACGATGCAGCCGATCTCCTGGAGCGTCTCCTGGCCGCCCAGGCCGCTGTTGGCGGTGGAGGTCGGGTCGACGTTGCTGGGCAGGAAGCCGGGGATGGTGTAGGTGGTCCCGGCGGCCGTGTAGGTCAGGGGCTTGCCGGTGGTGGGAGCGGCGGCGGTCCCGTTCGGCCCGTACTCGTCGTACGCCATGCAGACATTGCCGGCGGGGCAGTCCTGGGGGCTCTCCACGATCATGGTCGGGTGCTGGGAGATGCACTGGCCGGTCGCCGGGTTGTAGGTCGACTTGAGCCCGTACTCCTTGGCCAGGGCCTGGGCATCCGGCTCCTCGGTGAAGAAGTCGCAGGCGATCCGCTCCGCCGCCTGCTGCGGGCTGATCTCGTTGATGTCGGGGACGTGGCAGGAGATGCAGCGCTCCACCTTGTAGACGCTGCCCTCGAAGCTGCCGTCCATCGAGGGGAACAGCTGCTGGACCCCGATGTTGAAGCTGGCCCCATACTCGGCGGCGTACTCCTGCTGGATGGCGATGTAACCGCGCGCCTGGGTGTCCCGGATCACCGCGATGCCGACCACCACCAGGAGCAGCGCCGAGAGGGCCAGGAAGAGCGCGTTGAGCCGTCCGCGCAGAGCCAGGACGATGCCGGTCAGGGCCAGGATCCCGAGGATGACGCCGACGATGACCGAGGTGATGTCCATCAGAGGTCCTAATACGGTGACTGCAGGCCGGGGTGGCCGAAGATCTGCGTCCAGTCCCAGTTGAATCCGAGGCCGCGAAAGAGCTGACCGACGAGCACGAAGGTCACCGCCAGGCAGAGGTAGACGGTGAACATCACGATCGCGACCTTGCGGTCCTGCGGGCGCCGGCTGGGATTGCGGTCGAGATAGGGCGTGACCAGCATGCCCACGATGACGAAGGTGGGGAACATCACCCCGGCCATCACCGGCGGGAAGTGCTCGAGCAGCTCCTGGAGCCCGACGAAGTACCAGGGTGCCTTGGCGGGGTTGGGGGTGATCGCCGGATTGGCGATCTGGAGCAGCGGTGCGTTGATCTGGACCGACACCGCCAGGAGGAGCACGAACATGCCGAGCCCGGCAAGGAACTCCTTCCAGACCAGGGTCGGGAAGGTGACCACGGTCTCCTCCTCCTCGACCCGGCGAACCACCAGGGGCGCGGCGGCCAGCTCGGGCCCGGACACTCCCGGTCTCACGACCGGCGGCCGGCTGCCGACCGCCGCGCGGCGCGCGCCGTCGCCGCGGCCTCCATCACCCTGGGCTCCGGCGCCCGTCCCCGGTCCGGTCGGTCCGGTGAGGGTGGCCATAGTCAGAGGCCGCCCGTGAAGCCGTCCTTGCGGACGCGCCAGAAGTGGATGACCATCAGCACGAAGCCGACCAGGGGTAAGGCGATCACGTGGAGGACGTAGAAGCGGATCAGGGCCCCCTGGGACACGGTGCGGCCGCCCAGGAGCACGTAGTGGGTGAAGGGTCCGACGATGGGCGCGTACTTGGCCATGTTGGTGCCCACGGTGATCGCCCAGATGGCCAGCTGGTCCCAGGGCAGCAGGTAGCCGGAGAAGGAGAGCAGCAGCGTGGTGAGGAGGAGAAGGGTGCCGATCGCCCAGTTGAATTCGCGGGGCGGCTTATAGGCTCCCTGGTAGAAGACCCTCGCCATGTGCAGCCAGACGGTGATGACCATGGCGTCGGCCGCCCAGCGGTGGAGGTTCCGCATCAGCAGGCCGAAGGTGGCGACGAACTGCAGGTCCTGGATGTTCTGGTACGCCTGGTTCGTCGAGGGAACGTAGTAGAACATCAGGAACAGGCCGCTGATGGTGAGCAGGATGAAGAGGAAGAAGCTGAGCCCGCCCAGGCAGAGCGTGTAGCTGACCCGGATCGCCGACCGCTTGACCCGCACCGGGTGGACGTGGAGGAAGAAGTTGGTCAGCGCGGTCCGCGCGGCGACCTTGTCGCTCACCGGAAGGCCGTGCCGGAAGATGGAGCCCCAGACCTGGCGGCCCAGGGCGGTGATCGGGTTCTCGCCCCTGGACTCGGCGCTCACCGCTCGGCTCCTCCCATCCTCACCACTCCCTTGCTGCCTCGATCAGACGCCCACGGTCTTGCCGTTGTTCTGCCCGGTCTTGGGATCCATCCGCCACTCCACCGTGGTGGTCTGGCCCGGGCTGCGATAGGCCACCAGCTTGCTGCTGTCGACGAAGAAGTAGCCGTCCGGCGTGGTGGTGATGTAGACCCAGTCCATGGGGCGCGGCGCCGGCCCGTAGAAGTTCGTCGAGTCGATGAAGTAGCGCGAGCCGTGGCAGGGGCAGATGAAGCCATTGGACTGCGCCTTGACCTGGCTGGGACCGGGGTTGGCGCTGCGCTCCCCATGCTGGAGGGCGCGGGCATCGGTGCTCTGGGAGAGAGGCCCGAGGTTGACCCCGACGTCGGTCGCGTAGTTGGGGGTGCAGCCGAGGTGGGTGCAGATGTCCAGGATCGCGTAGACCCCGGCGTCGTCCATGACCACGATGACCCGGTGGGTGTAGTCGGCCACCACCGGGTTGGCCGGGGTGAGGGCGCTGACCTTGAAGCTGGTCTTGAACTGCTGGGGCTGCTCGTTGGTGGCCAGCGGAAACATGAACTTGACCACCTCGAAGGCGCCCAGCACGGTGGCGCCGAGCGCCCCCAGCGCGCCCATCATGAGGATGAACTGGCGCCGGCTGACCTCCGCCAGCCGGTGCTGCCGGGAGGCGCGGGTCTCGAACGGGCTCAGGCCCACGGCTCTCCATCCCCCGTCCCTGAGGCGGCACGCTCGCCGGATCTCGCTCCCCTCGCGTCGCGGGTCATCGCCGGCTCGCGCGGTGCCAGTCTCATGTGAAGGGCGTGGACGCCGGAGGGGTGATGAAGTCGGCAAACGCGATCGACGCGATCATGATCACGAGGAAACCCACGATGATGCAGAGGCACCCGAAGTCTGAACGTACGGCCAGAATGAAGCGTTCAAGCATGTAGGTGACGCCGGAAGCCGCCGTCGAGGAAGCGCTTGAAGGATAACTCCTATGCGAGCGACGAGCGCTTTCGGCGATCGCAGAGGCCCCAGGCGGCAGGCCACGCGGGGACCCCCCAGCACGGCGGGGCTCCCCGCCCGGGCTTATGGAACTAACGGTCCGAGAAGCTGAGGATGGCCGCCGGGTTGAGGAGAGCGAAGCGCCGCTGCACGGCGTGGGTCTCGCTGGAGATGGCGGTAACCCAGAGCGCGGACACATTGGTCAGCGGCAGGAAATCGCAGGGGTGGCTCTCCAGGTGGCCCTGGAGGGTCTCGCCCGGCTCGAGATGGACGTCGCCGACCAGCGAGAAGGCGATGGTGTTGAAGGCAGCCTGGCGCGCCAGCTTATGGCGGAACTGGCCCTCCGGTGGTTCCTCAACCGGCTCCTCGAGGGGGCAGAGCAGGATCACCGCGGACTTGGCGATGGTGGTCCGGAGCTCCACGCGGCTGAGCACCGGGTAGTTGACGGACAGCGGCTCTGCCCGGGTGTTGCGCAGCAGCAAGTAGCGCTCCGAGCGGTTGACGCTGTCGCTGAGGCGATCAGGCCGGACCAGCTCCAGCTCGCCGGTCAGCTTCATGAAGGTGGCGTAGAGCTCGACCAGGGCCCAGTCGCTGATCGGTGCGTCCTCCTCTAGCAGGCCGGTCGCACCGTGGCGGGCTCCCGGGCTGGCCCGCCCAACCAGAAGCACCACACCGCGTTTGGACCCAGCGGGCAGATTGTCCATCCCGCCCAAGAAGCATCTCCGGACCCCGCCCGCGCGGCGGATGCCCCGGCGGCATCTCGTCCGGAGAATGGGACCGTGTCATTCAGCCAGGTCATCATCGGGTCAGCGTCGTGGACCCGTGGTTCGCCGAGCAGATCGCGCGGGCCGGGACACTCAGATGGCGGGAACGGAGGCGCGCTGCCAGTGGCGCCGCTGACGCCCGCCCCGGATGACACCCACGGCGGCGCAGGCGACGCCGAGCAGGAAGAAGATGACACTGACCTCCACCTTGGCGAAGCGCGTGCCGAGGTTGGCCTGGGCTCCGAGGATGCCCGTGGAGAAGGGGAACAGGCGCGAGAAGGTGGCGTCGTCCACGAAGGACTTCTCGGCGGGGGCCGCCCAGACGCCCAGGGCGATGATCGAGCCCATGAACCAGACCACGGCCGCGAAGTGCCAGGCGGCCGCCGTCCGCACCCGTCCCTGGCGGGGCCGGCTGGTCATGTAGAAGAGGCCGAGCACCCCTGCCTCGGCGGTGACGTACAGGCCGAAGAGCAGGAAGGAGAGGAGGAGGGAGAGGGGCTCCGGCCAGGTCATGCCGGTGAGTCCGTTGATCTCCATACGCTCGGCGATGGTACATGGCCAGGCGTGCGGGCCGGGCCGGCGACCGTAACCAGCGGGCGCGGCGGCCGCTTCTGGCTGAGCCGGCGTCTTCCCCAGCCGGTGGAGCACCGGCGTGCTCCACAGTCCACTTGACGATAATGGGCAATTCCGTGACTCTCCCCGCCACCCTCGACCAGACCAAGACCGTCGCCAGGGAGCGCCGAGCCGGGATCCTCGCGGTCGCCGCCCACCTCCCCGAGGCCCTCATCACCAACGCTGACCTCGGGGCCATGGTCGAGACATCCGACACCTGGATCATGGAACGGACAGGGATCCGCCGCCGCCACCGGGCCGGATCGGGCGAGACGTCCTCGACGATGGGAGCCATCGCCGCACAGCGAGCCCTCGAGCGGTGGGGGGGCGGCGAGGTGGACGCCCTGGTGGTGACCACGGTCAACCCGGACACGCTCTTCCCTTCCACCGCCTGCCTGATCCAGCGCCGGCTCGGGCTCGGCGGGATCCCCGCCTTCGACCTCAATGCGGCCTGCAGCGGTTTCATCTACGGGCTCACCGTCTGCGAGGGCCTGATCCGCTCCGGCGTCGGCGATCACATCCTGCTGGTCGCCGCCGAGGCCATGACGCCGCTGGTCGACTTCGGCGATCGCTCCACCTGCGTCCTCTTCGGTGACGGGGCGGGGGCCGCGGTGGTCGGCGCGGTCTCGCGCGGCGGCATCAGGGCTCGCCGCCTCGGCGCCGACGGCGGTCTGGGCCATCTCATCTACTACGGACCGGACGGCGACGATCCGGCGTCCCCCGACCGGGTCCGGATGGCCGGCAAAGGCACCTTCAAGATGGCGGTGGAGCGCTTCTGCGAGGTCACCGCGCAGGTCTGCGCCGACGCCGGCTGGGATCCCGGCGAGATCGACCACTTCGTGCCCCACCAGGCCAACCTCCGGATCATCGAGGCCAGCGCCAAACGGCTGGGGCTGCCCATGGAGCGGGTGGTGCTCAACGTAGCGGAGACCGGCAACACCAGCTCAGCCTCCATCCCCCTGGCCCTCGCCGGGGCCGATGCCGAGGGACGCTTCCGGTCCGGCGACCGGATGGTGGCGGCAGCCTTCGGCGCCGGCGTCACCTGGGCCGCCGTGGCCTGGGAGTGGGGCGGGGCCTGATGCTGGGCCGCATCCCAACGCCCGGCCAGGCCCGGGAACGCCCCCTCCCGGCCCCGGGCCCCCGGCTCCGTCCAGTTGCCCACGACGACAGCGTCGCCTGCCGCGGATGTGGCCGGCGATTCGTCCTGGAGCGCTATGAGCGGGCCCTGCGCGTCTGCCCCTGGTGCGGTCATCACGGCCGGGTGCCAGCCGCGGCGCGGGCTGCCCAGCTCGCCGACCCGGGGAGCCTGGAGCTCGTGCCGATGGACGCACCCTGCCGGGACCCTCTCGGTTTCGATGACGGCCGGCCCTACCCGGCCCAGGTCGGCGAGGCGCGAGAGAGAACCGGGCTCAGTGAGGCATTCCTGATCGCCAGGGCCAGCTTGGGGGGCGCGCCAGCCCTCCTCGCCTGCATGGACTTCGGGTTCCTGGGCGGGTCCCTGGGTTCGGCCGCCGGGGAGCTGTTCGCGCGCGGCTGCGAGATCGCGGTGGCCGAGCGGAGGTCCCTAGTCGTGGTGGCGTCCAGTGGGGGCGCCCGCATGCAGGAGGGGATCGCGTCGCTGGTCCAGATGGCACGCTGCACCGCTGGGGTCAGCCTGATCTCGGAGGCGGGCCTCCCCCACCTGTCGATACTGGCCGACCCCTGCTTCGGCGGGGTGACCGCGTCCTTCGCGGTGCAGGCGGACGTGATCCTCGCCGAGCCAGGGGCGCGCATCGGCTTCGCCGGTGGCCGGGTCATCGAGCAGGCCGCCGGGGAGGCGCTGCCCGAAGGCTTCCAGACCTCGGAGTTCCTGCTCAGCCACGGCATGGTGGACAGCGTGGTGGACCGTCGCGAATTGCGTCCCATGGTCGTCCGCCTGCTCCAGGCCCTCTCCGCCGGCCGGAAGCGCGGCAGCGGGCTGGGCTGGGGTGAGAAGGCGTTCGACCCGGGGGCCTCCGCCGCCGTCGACGCGGTCGCCGCCCTGGTCGGCGTCGCCACCAACCGCGTGGACCGCCACGACGAGCCCGGGCAGACCGGCGGCGCGGTGTCGACCGCCGAGCGGGAGCGCCGGGCCTTCGCCGCCGTCGAGCTGGCCCGCCACCCGGGCCGGCCGAGAGCCCTGCAGCTCATGGACACCGTGTTCCGCGACTTCATCGAGCTGCGCGGGGACCGCCTCTTCGGCGATGACCGGGCGGTGGTGGGTGGTCCAGCTCGGCTGCGCGGATCGGGCGCGGCCGCCGACCAGGACGCCTGGGTGATGGTCATCGGCCAGGAGAAAGGCACCGATGCCGCCTCGCGAGCCATCCACAACTTCGGGATGCCGCATCCCGAGGGATACCGCAAGGCCATCCGGCTGATGCGGCTGGCCGAGAAGTTCGGGCTGCCCCTGATCTGCCTGATCGACACGCCCGCGGCGGCACCGGGTGTCGGGGCGGAGGAGCGGGGCCAGGCGTGGGCGATCGCGGAGTCGCTGATGACCATGCTCCGGCTGCGAACCCCGGTGATCTCCTGCGTGCTCTCCGAGGGCGGTTCGGGAGGTGCCCTGGCCCTGGGCATCGCCGATTCGGTGCTGGCCCTGGAGAACGCCGTGTACTGCGTCGCCCCCCCCGAGACGGTGGCCGCGATCCTCTACCGGGACGCCGCCCAGAAGGCCCGAGCAGCCGCCGCCCAGAGGCCCGGGGTGCGCACCGCTCACGATCTGGGCCTGGTGGACGAGCTGGTCCCGGAGCCGTCGCCCGGAGCCCACGCCCACCCCGTGGTGGTGGCGGCGGCGCTGCGCGGCGCGCTGGCACGCCATCTGCATGCCCTCGACGGGGTCCCCGTCGCGGCGCTGCTGCGGCGCCGAGCCGAACGCTACCGCCGCGCCGGCGACTGAGGGCCGCCTTCAGCGGAGGCGCTCGGCTCAGCGCGGTCCTCAGCGGCGGCTCGAGGATCCGCGTTTGGCGCTCGCGGGCTGGCTGACCGCGGTGACGGGGCGAGGTTTCGCAACCCGGCCGGCGCCAGCCGCTTCTCGAAGAAGACGGCCGCAAGACCAGCCACCTCCCCCCGACCGGTCTCGACATAGCCCTCGGCGCGGTAGAGAGCGATCGCCGCGGTCTGCCGCTCGGCGGTGTCGAGCACCAGCCTTGAGTAGCCGAGCCGGCGGGCTCGGGCCTCCAGACGCCGCACCAGGCGACGCCCGATGCCGAGCCGCCAGAGGTCGGGGTGGACCCGCATCCGGGTGAGCCGCGCCGTGTCCCGATCACCGCGCCGGATCGCCCCCATCGCCACGAGGCGGCCTCCGAAGGTCCCGACCAGGAACTCGCCGCGGTCCTCCAGATAGACCTCGGGGATGCGGTCGAGGTCCTCGTCCCAGGTTCCGCTGCCCCCGTGGGCGCCGACCGAATTGAGAGCCAGGTCATGGAGCCGGCGCACCGCCGCGCGGTCCGAGGGCCGGTAGCGACGGAGTGCGACCGAGCCCGCAGACGGCGGCGCTGGAGGTGCGGTGGCAGGAGGCATGGCGACCGACCTGTAGGATCGCACCCATGCCAGCCGACCAGGCGCCGGAGCGGGGAGGGGAATCGCCGCGGCACGTCATCTGGGACTGGAACGGCACGCTGCTGGACGACGCCGCCGCCGTCATCGAAGCCACGACCGCCGCCTTCGCCGAGGCCGGCATCGCACTGGCCATCACCGAGGCGACCTACCGCCGCCATTTCACCCGGCCGATCCCCCTCTTCTACGAGCGGCTGCTGGGCCGGGCCGTCGAGCCGGAGGAGTGGCTGCTCCTTGACCGAGGTTTCCACGCCCACTACGGCCGGCTCCAGGAGCGCTGCCGTCTGGCTCCAGGCGCCCGGGAGGTGCTCGCTGAGATCCGAGCCCGCGGCTGGACCCAGTCGGTCTGCTCCATGCTGCCCCACCAGTACCTGATGCCCGCCCTGGAGCGACACCGGATCCGCGGCTACTTCTCGCGCGTCGACGGGCTGCGAGGGGACGAGCGCGGCGGGGCGAAGCTGGCCCACCTGAACCTCCACCTGGAACGGCTCGCGGTGCGGCGGTCGAGCACGGTTCTGATCGGCGACACGGTCGACGACGCCCTGGCGGCTCGGACCGCGGGCATCGCCTCCGTGCTGGTCGACGGGGGCGCCGGGCTCCACGACTCGGCGGCGATCGCAGCCGCCGGCGCCCCGGTGGCGGAGAGCCTGCCCGAGGCCCTGGCGCTGCTCACCTCGCAGTCCGCCTGGCCGGCAAACCAGAAGGCCACCTCCCCGGTGCTGGACTGGGCTGGAGGGTGAGCCGGCTGCCCGGCGTCGCCGACCTCGCCGCTCGCGCCACGGCAGTTCCGCTGGTCCGGATCCAGCCCATGCCGCTGCGCGACCGGTCGCCTGACCCCGGCATCTTCGGCCCCGGCTCGGTGACCTGGAAGGTGCTGCGCGAGCCGATCCTGGTGCTGGGTGGCGGCCGAGCCCTGCTCCTCCAGGTCGCCAATCCGCTGGTCGCCCAGGGCGCCATCGACCACAGCAGCTACCGGACCGACCCGTACGGGCGGCTGCTTCGCACCCTGGAATGGGTGGCGGTGTGCTCGTTCGGCACCACCATCGAGGCCCGCGCGATCTGCCGGAGCGTCAACCGCCTGCACGGGAGCGTGCGCGGCCGGCTTCCCCGACGCCACGCCACGGCGGAGCATCGCCCCCGCCGCGCCTACTCGGCCAGGGACCAGAGCCTTCTCACCTGGGTCCACGCCAGCTTCGTGGACACCATGCTGGTCACCCACGACGCCCTGGTGGGAGGGCTCGCCGACCGCGACCGCGACCGGTTCGTCCGCGAGTGGAACACCGTGGCCGCGCTCATGGGGGTGCCCGAGGGCGGCCGCTGGTCGAGCCGGGCGGACCTGGCCGGCTACATCGCCGCCGAGATCAGCTCGGGGCGGGTGACGCCGGGACGGGGATCCCGGGCGGTGGCCGAGACCGTGCTGGCGCCTCCGCTCCCCAGCATCCTGGCCCGGCCGGCATGGCGGCTCCTCGCCTTCACCACCGTCGGGCTCCTTCCCGACCAGCTCCGCCGCGACTACGGGATCTTCTGGACGCCGGCCCATGACGCCGCCCACCATGGTCTCTGCGCCGGGATGCGCGCTGTCCATGCCAGCCTCCCGCGACGCCTGAGGGTGTCCCCGACCCACGACTGGGCGGCGCGCCGGGTGGGCGCGCCGGCGGCCGCGCAGAGGCGGCGCGCGGCCTGAGCCCGCCCCCGCCGGGGCCCCGTCGGGCGTTGACCCGCACGGGCGTTCCCTGGTACCGTCTTCGCGAACTGACGTTCGTGGAACGATGACCTTCCGCATCCTGCACCTCGCCGACCTGCACCTGGAGCGCTCCTTCGCGCAGATGGGGTGCCAGGGGGAGATGGCCAGGCGCCGGCGTCAGGGGCTACGGGAGGCCATGCGCCGGGCCGGAGAGGCGGCACGGCAGGCCGGTTGCGAGGCGATCACCATCGCCGGGGACCTCTTCGAACACGAGCGGAGCGGCGCCGAGACCGGGCAGTTCCTGGTCGAGACCTTCGAGAGCTGGGCCCCAATCCGCGTGCTCCTGGCGCCGGGGAACCACGACCCCCTGGTCCCGGGGAGCCCGTACCTCTGCAGCCCGTGGCCGGCCAACGTCCATCTCTTCCGGCGCAACCACCTCGAGCCCGTGCCGCTTGACGACGGGCTCACCATCTGGGGGCTCGGCCACCAGGAGCCGGCCTGGACCGGTGACCCACTCGGAGGCGAGCGCGCCTCGCCGGGCGGCGAAACAGGGGTGCACATCGCCCTTTTCCACGGAGCCGAGCTGGGCAGCCGGCCGGCCGACAAGGCCATCCACGGTCCGTTCACCGCCTCGGAGATCCGCTCCCGCGGCTTTTCCCTTGCCCTCTGCGGGCACTACCACGGTCGCCGCATCGACCTGCGGGCCGGGCTGGTCTACCCGGGCAGCCCCGAGCCCCTCGGCTTCGACGAGAGCGGCCCTCGCGGCCCGGTGCTGGTGGAGGTCGAGGCCTCGGGAGAGATCCGCTGCACCGGCCTGGACACCAACCGCTGGCACGCGGACACGGTCACCTGCCGTCTGGATGGCGTGAGCAACCTCACGGCGGCCATCGACCGGGTCAGCGCCGAGGTCCTGGCGGCCACTGCGGGCCTCCCCCTGGAACGGACCACGCTCCGCGTCGACCTGGTCGGTGCGGTTCCTCCCAGCGTGGCCATCGACCTCTTCGACTGGGAGGGCGCGGTGCGGGACACCACCGGCGTGGGCGCCGTCCGCATCCGTGACCAGACCACTCCCGCGCTCGACCTCGAGGCGCTCGCTGGCGAGGCGACCACCCGCGGAGCATTCGCCCGCATCGCAACGTCGGCGCTGGCGGCGGGGAGCGACGCGGAGGAGAGATCGGTGCTGCGCGACGCTCTCCGCTACGGGCTCGAGGCGTTCTCGGGCAGCGAGGTGGGCCTCCGGTGAGGCTGGAGCGGCTCGAGGTCAGCGGGTTCGGGGGACTCCAGCGGCGGCGCTTCGATTTCGCCGAGCGTGTGACCGTGGTGCTGGGACCCAACGAGTCCGGAAAGTCGACCCTCCACCGGGCCATCCGGGCGGCGCTCTACGGGCTGGAGGCAGGCAGTCCCGGCCACCCTCGCGACCGGAGCGAGTGGGCCCGCTGGTCGCCCTGGACCGGCGGCCGTTACGGCCTGGCCCTCACCTACCGTCTCGATTCCGGTCGCCGCTTCCGGGTGGCCCAGAGCTTCGACCGCGGGAAGATCGAGGCCCAGGTTCACGAGCTGGGAGGCGCCGACGTTACCCAGAGCTTCCGGTTCGGCAGGTTGGTCAGCCCCGGGCAGGTGCACCTGGGTGTCGACGAGGCGGTCTTCTGTGCCGCGGGATGGGTGGGCGAGGAGAGCCTGAGGCTCTCATCCCCGGACGGACCGTCGATCCAGGCCGGCCGGCTGCGGGAGGCTCTGGAGAGGCTCGCCGACAGCGGGCCGGAGGGGAGCACGGCAGCCCAGGCGCTGGAGCGGCTTCGGGACGGGCTGCGCCGGGTGGGCTCCGAGCGACGCGGTGGCACCCCGCTCGGGGTGGCCACGGCCCAGGCGCGGCGGCTGGAGGCCGAAATCGCCTCGGCACGGCGGCGGCTCGAGGCATTCGCGGCTGACGAGGAGCGGCTGCGCGCCCTGGAGACGGCTGCTACGTCCGCGGCCTCGGCCGCCCTGGAGGCGCAGCGCCTCTGGCTGGCGGGACGGATCGCCCAGCTCGACCAGCAGGTCCGCGAGGCCGCCGAGGCTGGTGAAGAGATTGCCGCCCTCACGGCTGCGCTAGACCGGGAGGCGGCCCACGCGGGATTCCCGGCGGATGAGGAGGCAGCCGTCATCACCCTGGGGGGCGAGCTGCACCAGGCCGAGGGGATCGCCGCCGACGCCGAGAGACGATGGGCGGACGCTCAGGGGATGCTCGCGGCTGTCCGCCGGCGCCGCGCTGAGGTGGCGGCGGGCCTGCGAGCTCTGCCCTCCGGGATGCCCCCCGAGGTCGACATCAACGCGAGGGCGGAGGAGCTGCGCCGCCGGCTCGCCGTCGCGGCGGCTGTCAGCGAGCGCACCGAGGAGCTGGCCGCTGCCGCGACCCGGGACCGGGCGCTGCGCCGGGAGATGGCTGGGACCGGCCTAGGGGCGGTGCCCGGCTCGGATCTCGAGACGGTGGTGCCGCTGATCAGGACCGTCCGCTCCGGGCGAATCATCCGCCGGGCTCTCCTCGGGGTCGCCGGTGTCGCGTGTCTGGCTGGCGCCAGCGGGGCGGCGGCGGCGTGGGCCGCGGGGCGAGCCCCTCTGGCGGCCGCCGTCGGCATCGGCCTCGCCGCTGCCCTGACCGCCATCGCCGTCCTGGGTTGGTTCACCTCGCGAGCCCCGATCCGGGCCCGGCGGGCCCTGGCGAGCCTTCTCCCCGGCGCCGACCTTGAGGGCGACGGGTTGAATCGGCTGGTCGAGGCTCTGCCGGCGGCGACCCGCATCCACCGGGAGCGTGAGCAGCGAGCCGGAGCGCTCGACGCCGGCCGAGCGGAGCTGGATCAGGCCAGGGCGGAGCTCGAGGTCGTCGTCGACGGGTGCTGCGCCCTGGCCGCCGAGTGCGGGGCCCGAGCAGCGGCGAGGCCGCCACGGGGGTCGAGCGTGCTCGCCCTGGCTGCCGGCGCCACCAGGGCGCTGGACGGCGTCGATGACCTCGCTCGCCAGGCGGCGCGCCGCGGGGAGCTCGAGGTCGAGGATTCCCGCCTCGGCGCCGAGGAGCACCAGCTCGCCGACCTGGGAGCGGAGGCAGGCCGGCGCCGGGAGGTGGCGGCCAGCGTCGAGGGCCGCATCCGGAGCATCACCGGGGCCGCCGGGATCGACGGGTCGCTCCCCCCGCTGGCGGCGGTGGCCGCCTTCCGAGATGCCTGCGAGCGCCGCCGGGAGCATGACCGTCTGGCGTCCCGCCTCGCCGAGGTCCGCCGTCACCACGACCCCGGCTCGCACCCGGAGGCGGCGGCCCAGCGCCGGGAAGACCTGATCAGCGAGCTGCGCCGGCGAAGTGGCGATCCCGGCCTGGTGACCGCCGGACCGCCGCCGGACGCAGATCAGCTGGCCGAGCTGGAGCGAGCCGCGGTGTCGGCGCAGAATCGGGCGGGAGCGGCACTCTCGGCCAGCGAGGTGCTTCGAGCTCGGCTCGAGGGCATGACCGGCGGGCTGCCATCCCTCGCGGACCTGGAGGACGACCGGCTGGCGGTTGCGGCGGCACGCGACCGAGCCCTGCATCAGCAGGCCGCCTTGCAGCGTGCCATCGAGATGATCGAGGCAGCCAGCCGGGAGGTGCACGGCCGGCTGGCGCCGCGGCTTGCCGAATCGGTGTCGACGCGGGTCTCCCGGCTGACCTCGGAGCGGTACACGCAGGTGAACGTCGACACCGAGCATTTCGCGGTTGCGCTCGCCGGTCCCGACCGGGACCAGCTGGTGGCGCTGGAGCTGCTGTCCCACGGCACTCGGGACCAGGTGGCCCTGCTGCTACGCCTCGCCCTCTGCGAGCTGCTCGGCGGCTCGGGAGAGTCCCTGCCCCTGCTCCTCGACGAACCGCTCGCCTCTTCGGATCCGTCGCGGCGCCTCGCGCTCAGCAAGTTCCTGTCTCACTTGGCGACAACCAACCAGCTGGTGCTGACCACCAGCGATCCCCAGCTGGCAGCGGCATTGAGCGCGGAGGACGGGTCGGGCGGTGCGGCCGTGCTCGACCTCGAGAGCGGGGTGAGCATGGCCGACGCGAGCTTGGCGGCCCCTGAGCCCTGACCCGCCTCTAGAGCATCGCCGCCATCCGGGCCAACCCCTCGAGGTCGCTGATCCGCTCCGGGATGAGTGGCAGCTGGACATGCGGGCAACGGGTCAGACGCTCCAGCCTGGGCAGCTGCCGGGCGTCCCGGCGGGCGAGCTCGGAGAGCAGGCTGAAGCTGCCGGCCAGCCCGAAAAGCGAGGCCGCGTCGACCGGGGCATCGAGGGCCCGCGCCAGCCGGGCTGCGGAGCCGTGGTTCTCGATCAGTGCCTGGGCCGCCTGTATGGCGCTCTCTTCGAGGAGGAAACCGGGAAGAACCCGGTTGACCACCACGGCGCGGAGGGGCATCGAGAACTCCTCGAGCTTGGACACGAAGTACCCGGCCTCGGCGAACGCCGGCGGTTCCAGGGTCGTGACCACAACGAAACCCACCCGGGAGCTGCGCAGCAGCCGGCTGACGGCTCGGGCCCGCTCCTGGACGCCGCCGTACAGCGTCTGCAGATCGTTGACGAAGTCGCCCAGCTCCCCGAGCACGTCGCTGCCGAGGAGCCGGTCCGCGATGCGGAGCAGGGGCGAGGCCGCGAGGTTCATGGCCCGGAAGCCGAAGCGCGAAGGGCGAGCCAGCCAGGTGAGCAGCCGCGCTCCCACGTAGTCGGAGATGCGGGTCGGGGCTTCGAGGAGGTCGAGGGCGTTGCGGGAGGGGGGTGTGTCGATGACCAGGCAGTCGTACTCACCGGACGCGTGCAGCTCGTACAGCGCCTCCATAGCCATGTATTCGTGGCTGCCCACGAAGGCGTCGCTGATCCCCTGGTAGAAGCGGTTGTCCAGGATCCTTCGAGCCACCTGGCGGTTCGGCGCGTACCTCTCCACCATCCGGTCCCAGGCCGACTTCTGGTCGAGCATGGCGGCGGCCAGCTCGCCTCGAAGCTGGAGGCCAGCCCGACGGAGCTGGGCGGCCGGCACCGGGACCGGATCGGAGCCGATGCGGGTCATGCCCAGCGCCGTCGCCAGCCGGCGCGCCGGGTCGATGGTGAGCACCAGAACGCGCTTGGGATAGACGGTGGCGATGGCCGCAGCCAGAGCAGCGCTGACCGTGGTCTTGCCGACCCCTCCGCTGCCGCAGCAGACGACCACCTGGAGCTTGCCCAGAAGCGCGGCCAGGCTGTCGGGGCGAGGCCCCGCGGCCGGGGCGCCAACAGCATCGGCGGCGCTGGCCACCACCGACCTGGTCATGCCGCAGCTTCCAGGACGCCGGCCACCGCCCGGGTCGTCACCAGTCCGGGCCGGGTGGCCACCAGGGGAATCGGGATCACCGGAACCGACAGTCCCGCGGTGAGGCGGCGGGCGTGGGGTTGGGCCTGCTGGGCCAGCCTCTCGGCGAGCAGCGCCCCGGCAACCACTCCCTCGACCCCGTCGCCGACCAGCTCCGCCACCGCCCGGGTGTGGGCTGGAGTGCCCAGCAGCTCCAGGAGGCGCCGCTGCCGTGAGGCGGCAGGCGTCAGGGAGCGGTTCAGGAAGCATGGCCCGAGCCCGATGTCGGTCCGGCGGACCACCTGGTCGTGGAGGTCGAGAGCCTCGGCGACCGGCATCTCCTCGGGCAGGGCGGTGATGCAGAGGGCGGTGACGCGATGGTCGGTGACCATCGCATCGACGAAATCGACCTGCGATCCGATCATGCCGCCCCGCACCAGCTTGCGCATGGCACGGGCCGCGGTGAGCTGGGAGAGGACGTGGCCGCTGGCCGTCGAGTCGACGACGATCAGGTCCCAGGTCGGCCGCCCGTCGGCCTCCCGGCGGCGCTCCTCGTACGCGATCTTGCCCACCATCAGCATGTCCCGAGGGCCGGGAACGCCGCTGGCCACGAAGTCGAAGACACCGGCCAGAGGTGTCAGGCGAGTGAAACGAGGAACTCGGAAGAAGATCCCCAAGTACTCCTGGAACGACTCATCGGCGTGCAGGGCTATCACCGAGAGGTTCCGCTGCACCAGAACGGGGCGGAAACCAACCGGAGGATGGCCGAGAGCCGCGGGAAGGTCGCCCTTGGCGTCGACCTCGACAGCCAGCACCCGGAGTCCCCGGCGAGCCCCGATGAGGGCGAGGGCCGCGGTCACCGTGGTCTTGCCGGTGCCCCCCTTGCCGGCGACGAAGATCACCCGCTTGCGGAGCAGGTCGTCCAGGCCCGCCCGCCGGCTCGCCCGCGCCACCGGGGTCAGGGCGGGTCAGGTCCGAGCCGCGCGGCCTGCGGCGGCGAGCACCTCGGCGGCGTGACCCTGCGGCCGGACGGCGCGCCAGGCACGCTCCACGTCCAGGTCCGGTCCGATCAGGAAGGTGGAGCGCTCCACACCCATGTATGACCGCCCGTCGCGGGTCTTCTCGACCCAGAGCCCGAGCGCGTCGATGAGGCGGCGCTCCGGGTCGCTGATGAGCGGGATCCCCAACTGGCACTTGGCGGTGAACCGCTCGTGGCTGTCCGGCGGATCGGGGGAGACCCCGAAGACGTCGACCCCGGCGGCTTCGAACTGCGGCCGGAGCGCGGTGAACTCCTGGCCCTCGAGGGTGCAGCCGGGGGTGTCGTCCTTGGGATAGAAGTAGAGGACGGTGCGGCGGCCGCGGAGGTCGGAGCGGCGGATCCGCCGGCCGCCGCCGACGGCCAGGTCGAAGTCGGGAAGCGTGAGCTGCTCACCCATCCGGTGTTCCCTCCTGACGTTCCCCCGGACCAAGTGTACGAGGGCAGGCGGAGGGCGAGCGAACGCACCCCGGGGTGCTCGCTGGCGCGTCCGTATACTCGGGTGCGGTGGCCCACACCAGCCCGCGGCCCGCGGGGCGCCCCGCTCAGGGAGACGCCGCTCTCGCGGCCATGCCCACCTCCGCCCAGCGGCGTGCCGTTCTCGGCGTGCTCCTCCGTTTCATCAGCTGCGGCGCGCTGGGGGTCGGCGGCGGCTTTGCCTGGCGGTTCACGGTGGCGCCAGCCCGGGTCGGCGTGGCCAGCTCCCTGGCGGCGGTGGTCTCATTCCTGATCGGGTTCATGGTCGGTGGCCTGGCCTGGTACGGCCACGACCTTCGGCTGCGAAGCTCGGACCCCACCCGGGTGAGCGATGACAGGATGGTGTTCTCCTTGGTGGTGTTCGCGGCCATCCCATTCGCCGTGCTGCTGCTGGTGGGTGCGGTCTGGGGCCTCTCCCTGCTCCTCGTTCACTGACCCCGCCGGGTGGGCGGCCCTCACCCCGCCCAGCCCGGCTGGGGGCACCGGCGGCCCCGGATCGACCCCGGCCTCCGCCTGGAGCCATGTCCCCTCCTCCCGGCTAGACTGACGGCAGATGCTGCTCGACGAGATCGGTGGACCCGACGACCTGCGCGGCCTGAGCCAGCCCGACCTCAACCGGCTCTGCAACGAGATCCGCGATTTCCTGGTCGACGCAGTCTCGCGCACCGGTGGCCACCTCGGCCCCAACCTCGGCGTGGTCGAGTTGACGGTCGCCCTGCACCGCGTCTTCGATTCGCCGCGCGATGCCCTGGTGTTCGACACGGGACACCAGGCCTATGTCCACAAGATGCTCACCGGCCGCCTGAACCGGTTCGACACACTGCGGCAGCACGGCGGGCTATCGGGCTATCCCTGCCGCGCCGAATCGGAGCACGACATAGTCGAGAACTCGCATGCCTCCACCGGGCTCAGCTACGCTCTGGCCCTGGCCACCGCGCGCCAGCTGACCGGCGAGCCGGGCAAGGTGGTGTGCGTGGTCGGCGACGGGGCGCTGACCGGCGGTATGGCCTACGAGGCGCTCAACAACATCGGCCAGCTGCGCCCCGAGCTGATCATCATCCTCAACGACAACGGCCGCTCGTACGCGCCCACCATCGGTGGCATCGCCGAGAACCTCGGCCAGCTCCGCCTCTCACCCAAGTACGAGGCCGCCAAGGACGCCACCGGCCGGACCCTGCGCCATCTCCCCCTGGTCGGCGACTCCGCGTACCAGGCCGCCAAGCGGGTCAAGGAATCGCTGAAGCAGCTGGTCGTCACCACCTCCCTCTTCGAGACCCTAGGCCTCAAGTACGGCGGCCCCATCGACGGCCACGACATCCCCGCCCTGGAGCGGGCGCTGCGCGACGCCGCCTCCTACCGCGGCCCGGTGGTGATCCACGTGGTAACCAACAAAGGCAACGGCTATGCCCCCGCAGTTCAGGACGAGATTGACAAATTTCACGGAGTCTCGACCTTCAACCCGGAGGACGGGCGCTTCAGCGCCAAGTCCGCGTCCTGGACCGACCTCTTCGGCGAGGCGCTGCTGGAGGCGGCGGAGAGCGACAGCCGCATTGTCGCGATCACGGCGGCGATGGCCTCCTCCACCGGCCTGCTCGGTTTCGCCCAACGCTTCCCGGATCGCTTCTTCGACGTGGGGATCGCCGAGCAGCACGCGGTGACGTTCGCCAGCGGGCTGGCGATGAAGGGGCTCAGACCCGTGGTCTGCATCTACTCCACCTTCCTGCAGCGGGCCTTTGACCAGGTGGCCTGCGACGCCTGCTTGCACCGGCTGCCGGTCACCTTCGTCATCGACCGGGCCGGCATCACCGGCGACGATGGCCCGTCCCATCACGGCCTGCTCGACCTCGCCTACCTTCGCTGCATTCCCAGCATGGTCATCGCGGCCCCCAGCACTCCCGACGAGATGCGCCGGTTGCTCGCCACCGGGCTGGCCCACGACGGTCCATTCGCGCTGCGCTATCCGCGGGGGCCCGCCCCGTCGAAAGCGGACGCGCCGCTCCTGCCGCTGCCGATCGGCGAGGCGTCGGTCCGCCGCGAGGGCACCGACGTGGCCATCCTGGCGGTGGGCAAGATGGTGGGTTCGGCTCTCGAGGCGGCCCGCCGGCTGGATGCCACCGGGATCAGCGCCACCGTGGTGGACGCGCGCTTCGTCAAGCCCCTGGACCCGCGGATCGCGGATATCGCCGCCCGTCACGAGGCAGTGGTGACGGTCGAGGACGGCACCCGCGTCGGAGGCTTCGGCAGCGCCGTGGCCGAGCTTCTCGGCGACAACGGGGTGCCCGCCCGGCTCTGCCGCCTGGGCGTCCCCGACCGCTTCGTCGAGCACGGCGCCCAGGCGCTGCTCCTCAGCGAGATGGGACTGGACCCAGGTGGGATAGCCCGCGCCGCTAGCGAGCTGCTCGGCTCCGAGCGGCGGGACCCCGCCATCGCCTGAACCAGCGAGGGGGAGATGGGGATAGCGCTGGTAACCGCCAGAGGCCCGCGGTCACGGGCGGAGCTGGCGGTCCCCGATGACGCCTGGATCGCGGAGCTGATTCCCGCCCTCGTCCAGCGTTGCGAGCCCGACCCGAAGCGGTGGAGCCGCTGGGGCCTCGGACCGGTGCGGGGCCTGCCCTTCCGGTCGCCGGCTGGGGTCCTGGGCCCGAGGCGCTCAGCCCACCTGAACCGGGGCGGCGGCGGGCACGTTGACCCGGTAGCGGCCCGAGTCCGCGAGCACCTGGACGGCCACCGGGTAGGTGCCGACGGCGCCGGCGTTCGGGAGGACGCTGGCGCGGAAGCGGATGGACAGCTCGCCCGGCGTGGCGCCGTTGTGGGGTGGGATGTTGAAGCCGTCGAAGTAGGCGAGGGTCGTTCCCTGCACGGGGTTGGTGCCATTGCTGCGGCTGGAGTCACCCAGGATCTCTTCGCCTCCGTCGTAGGCGAAGACCGGAGGAAGCGTGACCAGGACGTCGACCGCGGTCGCCGCACCCGTACCCTGGTTGATGACGCTGACCTCGTAGGTGACATCCTGCCCGGCCACGGCCTGGTTGGGGGCCACCGACACCGACGCGGAGAGCTGCGGAGCCGCCAGGAGGATGACCGACAGGCCTTCGCTGACCGTCGTCTGGGTGCTCGATCCCGAGGCGCTGGCGGTCATGGAGTACGTACCCGGCTGACCGCCGGCCACCGCGTCGAACTGGATCTGGATCGTGTCGCCGTGGCCGGCCAGCTCCCACACCCCCCACTGCGGCTGCGCGCTGTTGCCCTGGGCATCCACCGGCTTGGTGCGCACACCGGTTCCGCCGCTCAGCGAGTGGGTGTCCTTGTAGCGGAAGTCGGCGGGAAGGTCGGCGCTGACAGTGACCCCCGAGGTGCCTGAGGGACCCGTGTCGGTCACCGTCACGACGAAGCTCGCCGTCTCCCCGGGCGCGATCTGGGAGGTCTGGCCGGGTGCCGCGGTCAGGGTGACACCGAGGGTGGTCGGACCGGCTCCGCACCCCGCGGAAACCAACGCGGCGGTGACGGCGAGGGGTGGGAGAAGCCAGGCGAGGCGGGTCACGCCCTCTGGGTGGCACGCATGGGAGCCAGGGGGCGCCGCTCCCGGCGGGTCGGCTGCAGAGCCACGTCGGTGGCCTTGGGCAGGGGATGGGGGTAGCCGGCCTCGGCCAGCAGACGGAGCACGAGCGCCACGTCGAGCCCGATCACCGTGTCGACCCGTCCGCTCACCGCCTCGACCAGATCTCCGCCCAACCCCTGGACCGCGTAGGCCCCCGCCTTGTCCAGGGGTTCGCCGCTGGCCACGTAGGCGACCAGCTCCGCATCCGAGAAGTCGCGCATCCTGACCAGGGACCGGGAGACCCCGAGACGCTCCGTCTCCGACCCCGCGACGACGACGCAGACCCCGGTGAGCACGGTGTGCCGGGAGCCGCGGAGCTGAGCCAGCATCCGAAGCGCGACCTCCGGGGTGCCCGGCTTGCCGAGGGCCCCCCGCGGGCCGACCACGACGGTGTCGCCGGCGACCACGAAGGTGCCCGACGTGACCTGGCCGGCGGCGGCGACGGCCTTCTGCCGAGCCGTGATCTGGCAGCCGAGGTCGGCGCAGACGCCGGCGGGCAGGGACGGGTCGGGAGGCGGTTCCACGACCGCGAACCGGATCCCAGCTCGGGTGAGCAACTCACGGCGCCGGGGACTCGCGGACGCAAGCACGATCCGCGCCTGCGGAGCCCTGGGGACCGGGACCGGCCTCCGGCGGTGAACCAGGAGCGGTGCCTCGACCTCCTCCCCCTGCTCCACCTTTCCGTGAGCCAGGTCCTGAGTCAAGTCCATCCTCGCCCCCTCCCCAGCCGCAGCGGCCAAACCTCGACAGCCCAGCTTGATGCTAACACCCGGCCGGACCCGCGCTCCGTTCTGGCGCCATTCTCGGGCTCAATTTCCCGAAAAACGCCGGGTCGGGGCACCCCCAGCAGGCTCCGGGATCACCGAGTGCCTCATAGGGCCAGGCCCAGCGCGACCGCGGCAGGGACGACCGCGAGCAGGCCGAGGAGGGGAAGGGCTGCGGTAACGACCGGCCGCAACACGCCGAGGAGGCCCGCGTAGGCCATCGTCAGGGCGGCGCACAGGGCCGCCACGGCCGGGGGCGAGATACCTCCGAGGGGCGGCAACGCCGCTATCGACATCGCCAGGAGAGCGATGGCTCCGACCAGCGCCGCCCGTCCGGCGCGTGAGGTCGCGGGGTCGAACGGCCGCACGACGGCCGGAAGGGCCAGCAGGATGGCTGCCACCGCCCAAGGGCGGGACGGGTCACGCGGGACCAGGGCGAGAATGCGAAGGTCGAGGGTCCGGGCCGGCGCCGCCAGGGCCAGCAGGGCAACCAACGCGGCCGCCGCGGCCACCCCACGGTGCCACTCCCACCTCGGTGAAGTACCCCAGGCGACACCAACCACCAGACCGAGCAGCAGGCCGACCAGGCTGACATCGATGGACTGGGTGGTGAGCGGCGACCCGGGGAGGGCGAGCAGCCCGCAAGCCGCGACGGCAGCGAAGGCCGCCACCGAGTCGTTCACCCGAGCCGGCGCAGCACCCGGCGGCATGCGCCCCAACCAGCAAGCCGCCAGCGCCGTCACCCCCGCGTAAGCGGCACCCGGGAAGACAGCCAGGGCGAGGAGGGCGCTCAGGGCGACCACCGGGTTCACGCGTTGGCCCCGAAAACCAGATGAACCGCCACCATCGGCACCACTGCCAGAACGATGGCCGCGGCGCCCAGGGCCCAGGCGACGGCCACGTGGTGGAAGGGGCGGGCTCCCCCGGCCCGTGCCGCCGACGGTGACGCGGGTTCCGATCCCGGCTGCGCCAGCGCGGCCGGGGACGGGGCGTGGGCAACCGTCTCCGGCCGCGCCAGGGCTCGGATTCCAGCCAGGACCATGAGCCCCTCGGCGACCAGGCAGACGACCATCGCCGGGCCACTGAACCGGGCGCATCCCTCCAAGACCAGGAGCCGCCCCCAGAAAGAGGGCGCGGGCGGGATCCCGCTCAGGGCAAGCCAGAGCAGGCGGCGAGGCATGGCGAGCTCCGATCTCGGCTCCTGCAGGAGCACCGGTGCGGCGACCAGGTGGGCGAGGATGAGGACCAGGCCGCCGGCGACCGCGACCGGCTGAACGGTGCCGACGCCGACCGCCACCAGGGCGAGATCGCCGATGGCGAGCCTGCGATAGCGGCGCACACCCGGGAGCTCCCAGCCCGGGCTCCCCGAACCGGGACCGGTCTCGGGGCCGGGTGGCCGGGAGCCACCGGAGCGGAGCGCCTGGGCTCCCGCCCACAGGACGCTGAGAAGCCCGCAGGCGAGCAGGGTGTGCTGAAAGGCCTGCCGGCCGATCGCGGGCAGGCCTTGGGGGACCGCGACGAAGGCGACCAGGAGGGCCGGGGCGAGGAGCAGCAGCCAGGTGGCGGCTTCGACGGGCTCGAGCCGTGACATCGCCCCGGCCGCCCAGCCCCCCAGGGGGACGAGGGCCGTGATGGCAATCAGGCCGGTCACCAGCAGGGCGCCGACGAATCCGGCTGCTGGCGTGTTGGCGCCCTCCTGGGGGGTGACGGGGAGGAAGATGGCGGCGGCGAGGAGAGCGGCCGCCCCGGTTCCGGCCACCCTGCCGGCGGCGAGCGTCGCCCGCCCGGGAGCCACCGCGATCCAGCGCAGGCTTAGGCCGCCGACAGCGAGCAGGACGGCAACCGCGAAGAGGAGCGGTGACCCTGCCCCGAGGAGGAGGACCGCCGCTCCCCCCACCACCCCGATGCCGGGCAGCTCGGGCCGCTCCCCGGGGTCGGAGAGCAGCAGGCAGAGCCAGAGGGCGACCGCCGCCGCCACCATCAGGCCGGCGGCCTCCCGGCTCAGCACCGGGGCCGCCCCGGAGAGGGGATTGGGGGTGTCGCCACTCTGGGAGGTGAGAAGGCAGAGAACGGCGAGGAGCGGCAACCCGCCGAGGCTGAGGGCGAGCCGAAAGCGGGGCCACCTACCGCTGGCCCCGGACAGGGCGGCCACGAGCAGCCAGAGACCGGCGAGCCATGTCACGCTCATCCCCTGGCCTCCACGGCGGTGCCCTGCCGGCGGCCCTCAAGCCATCCCTCGAAGGCGGCGGCGACGGGGGCCAGGGCGGCGATGCCGATGGCCGCCGGGAGGGGATCCCCGCCGCCCCGGAGCAACCAGCCGGCGCTGGTCGCCAGGGCGGCGGCAGCGACCCCCACGCCTAGGTCGGACACGCTGCGGGCGAGCAGCAGGCGCACCGCCCCGGCCGCGAACATCACGGCGATGGGGAAGAGACGGCCCTCGACAACCGTGACTGACCCCACCGGCACGTTGAAGCTGACCCAGGACGCCGCCGGGACGGCGACGGCGGCGGCGGCGATGCGGACGCTGCGCGGCCCGAAGAGAGCCTCGGGCAACCGGACCAGGGAATGCCGCGGGTCGGGGCCGACGCGCTGATGAAGCCAGCTGCCCGCCCTGCCTCCAACCCATCCACCCACCCCGGCCAACGCCGCGGCCCCCAGCATCGCCAGCGCCGCCCAGCCCCCGCCGAACGCGGCCGCGTCGGGTGCAAGGCCGAGGGCAGCGGCAGACGAAGCGAGCACGACGGCCCAGCGCCGGTCGACCAGCACCACCACGACCACCGCGGCGAAGGCGATGACGTCAAGGGCGGGCTGGCTCACGGCGCTCTCATCACAGGAAGTGAGTCAGCAGGATGGCCAGGGCAGCAGTGGCCACCGCGAAGATCAGGCCAGGCTGGCCGACCAGCCAGCGGTCGGCACCGGCAAGAACGGAGCCGAATAGCCGCAGCGACGGGCCCGCCGAGCGGCGCAGCGGGACCAGGTAGAGCCAGGCGGGCCGAGACCGCTGGCGCGGTGGGCCCGGGCTGATGCTGGGCAGGGGCCGTCCGGCGACGAGGACTGTACAGGCGGCTCCGACCGCCAGCACGGCCAGGGCCAGGGTGAGGTAACCGCCGGGCCAGGAGGTCCCCGGTCCGCGCACGCTCATCAGATCCACGCTCGCCGGAGCGCCGTTCCCGGCCAGGCCGGTGAGCACGGTCTCGGCGACACCACCGGGAAGCAGCGCGGCGACGACACCGAGGACGAGCGGGGCGGCGATCAGGCTAAGACGGCTGCTCCCCGCTCCCGGGGAGGGGACGCCGAGGAGCTGGCGAGCCGAGCCCAGGGCCGCAGCCGCGGCAAGGGCGGCGGCGGCCCCCAGGACGGCGAGGAGCGGAAGGTAGGCGGGACCGGCGGAGGCCACGGTGCCAAGCTCCAACACCAGGGCCGTGGTGCCGAAGCCCACCGGCAGGCCCCCGACCGCCGCGAGCGCCAGCGCGCCCAGCCACCGTTCCCCCCGCCCCGTGACGTCGGCACGGCGCCAGGTGGCCGCTGCCAGAACCCCCAGCTCGAGGGCCAGGAGCCCGGTGACGAACCCGCCCGGGCCGCCGGGGAGGCCGGCCATGACGATTACCGGCCCTGCGGCGGCGACCAGAAGGGCCCGTGCCGCCCGCGGCGGCTCGACCTGCCATCGCCACGCCGCGGCGGCTCCGGTGACGGCCGCCAGGGCTCCGATCACGCTGAGCCAGATCGCCAGCCCGGGATCCGGGGACCCATCGAGCCCCCCCATCAGGCGGAGCAGAATCGCGCCACCGCAGGGCACCGCGCCGACGCTCAGCCAATCTCCCGGGGAGCGGTCCGTCGCCGTCCCGGGCCACCAACCCCCGGCGAGCAGCGAGGCAGCCCCAGCAAGTCCCCATGGAAAGGCTGCCGCGACCCCCAGGGCCGCCGGGGGGAGCGCATAGGGATCGCTGGTTCCCCTGGCCACCACCAGTTGAACCGCGGCTCCCAGGAGGGCCAATCCAAAGGCATGCTGGATGGCGAAGGCGGTGAGCGCACCTCGGCCGAGATGACCGCCCCGGGCGCGGATGACGAGGAGCCCGCCCAGGTTGGCGATCTCGGCGCCGGCGAAGAGGAGCACCGCGTTGCCGGCCATGGCGGCAACGCAGGCCCCCGCCGCGGTGAGCAGGACGGCGGCCTCCTCACCCGACCGGCGACCCGGCGCGGAGAGCGACAGGAGGGCTGCCACCAGCACAAAGATCGAGAGAGTGAGGCCGGGCTCGTCGGCCCGGAGGGTCAGAGGCACGCCGGGCACCACGGAGCCCAGTGATGGTGTCACCGGCCCGTTGACGGCGAGGACGGCCAGGTCGACCACTGCGCCAAGGGCGAGGGCGATCGCCAGGGCAGCGATGAAGAGCCGCGTTCTCCGACGCCGCGCGGGCATGAGCGCGGGCACCACGGCGCCGAGCAGCAGAAGCCCCACGACAAAGAGCGGGAGGTTGCCGATGGTCACGTGCGGGGAGGCCTCTGCACAGCTCTGGGCGGCGCTAACGCCCCGGCGCCAAGGGCACTCAGCGGGATGCGGAGCGAGGGTGGGCCTGGGGCAGGCTCTGGACGCCCACCTCCGACGCGCAATACGGACACACCGGCCAGCCCAGTCTCAGGGTCCGCTCGCAGACGCCGCAGCGCCGCGCGAACTGGGTGCGGCAGTACGGACAGATTACGAAGTCCTCCTCGATGTCCCGTCCGCAGGTGGGGCAGGGCCTGATCTCCGGGCCGCTGGCAGCCGGCTCATGGAGCAGCTGCTCCTCGAGGGCGAGCGATCGCTCCTCGTCGAGGGTTCGGGGCGGCCTGATCACCAGATAGATGAGCGCTCCCAGGAAGGGCGGGATGAATGCCAGCAGGAACGCGAAGATGGCGAAGAGGATGGAGGGAGAGCGGCGCCGCGCGTCCCGGACCACGTTGTAGGCAACCCCCACCGCCAGCAGGGCGAAGTAAAGGATGAGGAGGACGACACCGAGGTAGATCAGGGTCTGGCTGCTGAAGGCGGCGAGCATGCTCACACCCCCGGCCCGAGGCGGCGTCGGAGCGCCTCGGCCTGGCGCGCGGCCTCGTCGAGGCGCTGCTGGGTGCCAGCCACCACACCGGCCGGCGCGTGATCGCGGAACCCGGGATCGCTGAGCCGGGCGTGGAGCCTTGCCGCCTGGGACTCGAGGTCGGCAAGCTGGCGGCGGAGCCGCTCCTCGCCCGCCCCCGAGGGCAGGTGCAGCTCGGCCTCGAGACCGCCGCTGACGATCACCTGGGCGGGCCCATCGGCGGAGGGGACCACCCGCACCCTGACCAGCGCCTCGAGAACCCGCCGGCGGTCGTCGGCGCTCAGCTCATGGCCGCCGCCGCGGACGACGACAGGGTGCCGGGTGGGATCGGAGGCGCTGATACCGGCCTCCTGCCGCCGTGCCCGGAGAGCACGGACCAACTCCATGAGCTCGTCGATGGCGGCTTGCTCCCCGGCGTGGGCGGGATCCGACCAGCCGCTGTCGAGCTGCGGCCAGTCACGGAGCTGGAGTGAAGGGGCGGCATCGGGAAGCCGCTGGGCACACTCCTCGGTCACGAAGGGCATGAAGGGGTGGAGCAGGCGGAGCATGGCATCGAGGGTGCCGACGGCGGTGGCCGCCGCCGCCGCTCGGCTCGGCGGTGAGACGCCGTCCTCGAGCCGCACCTTCACGATCTCCATGTAGTCCGAGCAGAAATCCTGCCAGATCGCGCTGTACAGCCGTTCCACCGCGTCGTGGAATCGATACTGGGAGATGGCCTGGTCGACGGCCTGGAGGGTGTCGGCAAGACGGCCGAGGATCCAGCGATCCTCGGGCAGCAGCGCTCGAGGTGGAAGGCCTGAGGGAGCCGAGGGGATGCTCTCGCCGTCGCCGAGTCGAGAGACCAGGAGCCGGGTCACGTTCCAGATCTTGTTGGCGAACTTCTGGAAGCTGGCCACCCGCTCCTCGTCGAAGCGCTGATCCTGACCGCTGGTCCCCACCGCCGCCGCCCAAGCACGGATGGCATCGGCTCCGTAGCGTCCGATGATCTCGAGGGGATCCACCACGTTGCCGCGGGACTTGGACATTCGGCTGCCGTCCCGGGCCAGGATGGTGGACGTGATAAGGACATCGCTGAAGGGCTTGCTGCCGGTGAAGCGAAGCCCGACCATGATCATCCGGGCGACCCAGAGAAAGATGATCTCCCGGGCCGTGGTCAACACCTCGGTGGGATAGAAGCGGCTCAGCTCGGGAGTCTCGTCGGGCCACCCGAAGATGGCGAACGGCCACAGGGCGCTCGAGAACCAGGTGTCGAGGACGTCGGGATCATGGCGCAGCTCGGTGCTGCCGCATGAGGGGCAGGCGGAAGGCGGCTCGACCCAGGCGAAGCGGTGCCCATTGGCGCAGGTGCTCACTGGGATGGCGTGACCCAGCCAGATCTGGCGGCTGATGCACCAGTCGCGGATGCCGCGCATCCAGCCGAGGTAGAAGTCGGTGTAGCGCTGCGGATGGAAGCGGATCGCGCCGCTCTCCACGGCACCGATGGCGGGGGCCGCCAGGTCGGCCATCCGGACCCACCACTGTTCGCTGACCAGGGGTTCGACGACATGATGGCAGCGCTCACAGTGCCCGACCTCGTGAACGTAGGGCTCCTCGGCGACCACCGCCCCCAGCTCATCGAGGGCCTGGGTGACCTCGCGGCGGGCACGCTCGACGGTGAGGCCGTGGAAGCGGGGCAGCTCGGGAACGTCCATGGTCCCGTCGGGGGCGATGACGCTGATGATGGGAAGGCCGTGCCGGGTCCCGATCTCGTAGTCGGTGGGATCGTGTCCCGGCGTCACCTTGAGGGCCCCGGTCCCGAAGTCGAGCAGCACGGCGGAGTCACCGATCACCGGCACCCGCCGGCCGGTCAGCGGCAGGGTGGCCCACCGTCCGATGAGATGGCGGTGACGCGGATCCTCGGGGTTGACCGCGACCGCGGTGTCACCCAGCATCGTCTCCGGGCGCACCGTCGCGACCACCACGTCTCCGCCGCCTTCGAGCGGATAGCGCAGGTGGGTCAGCAGGTCCTGGTGCTCGATGTGCTCCACCTCCTCGTCACTGATGGCGCTGCGGTCGTGGGGGCACCAGTTGACGATGCGGGGGCCCCGGTAGATCAGGCCCTGGTCGAAGAGCGCCTTGAAGACGGTGCGGATGGCCCGGACGTAACCGGCGTCGAGGGTGAAGCGGGACCGCGCCCAGTCGCAGCTGAAGCCGAGCCGCCGCATCTGCTCGTAGATGCGACCACCACACTCCTCGTACCAGGCATCTACCCGAGCCTGGAACGCCTCGCGGCCCACCGCCTCCTTGGAGGTGCCCTCGGCGAGCAGCTGGCGCTCGATGACGGCGTTGGTGGCGATGGCTGCGTGGTCGGTGCCGGGGCACCACTCGACCTCGTACCCCCTCATCCGCCGGTGGCGGATCAGGGAGTCCTGGACCGACCCCCCCATGGCGTGGCCCATGTGCAGGGGCGCGGTGATGTTGGGGGGCGGCAGGGCGATGGTGAAGGGGGGTCGCGGCGAGGCGGGATCGGCGTGGCTGATCGCCAGCTCCTCCCAGCGCCGGCTCCAGCGGACCTCGACGGAGGACGCGTCGAACTGCTTGTCCATGGGTGGCCCCGAGTATATGGGGCGGGCACGGGGTTGCTGGCCGGCGGACCCGAGCCCGAGCTGCCGGCCACGGGGCACCCGGAGCACCTCCGACCGGCCGGGGCGAGCCCGGCCGGCAAGCGCCGGGTGGGGCCCGGCCGCCGTCAAGCGGTCTGGTCGGCGACCTCCTCCTCAGCCGCTCGCCGCGGCTCCTCGGTGAGGAGGAGCGGCTCCATCCCCTCCAGGATGGACTGCTCGGTGATCACGCAGCGCTTGATGTCAGGCCGGCTGGGCACCTCGAACATGCTGTTCAGGAGCACATCCTCGATGATCGACTTGAGGCCACGGGCTCCAGTGCCCCTCGCCAGCGCCCGCTTGGCGATGGCCCGCAGCGCCCCCTCGTGGAAGGAGAGCTCGACGTCGTCGAGGGCGAAGAACTTCTGGTACTGCTTGACGAAGGCGTTCTTGGGCTCGGTGAGGATGCGAACGATGTCGTCCTCGTCCAGATAGTCCAGGGGCACGACGATGGGCAGCCGACCCACGAACTCGGGGATGAGCCCGTACTTGAGGAGATCCTCAGGCTGGAGCTGGCGAAGCAGCTTGGTCGACTCCTTGGTGCGCTCCCGCTTCAGGGGCTCGCTGGTGAAGCCGATGGCGCGCCGGCCAATGCGGTGGTCGATGATCTTCTCCAGGCCGTCGAAGGCGCCGCCGCAGACGAACAGCACGTTGGTGGTATTGATCTGGATGAAGTCCTGGTGCGGGTGCTTGCGGCCGCCCTGGGGCGGCACGTTGGCGACCGTGCCCTCGAGGATCTTGAGCAGAGCCTGCTGAACCCCCTCGCCGCTCACATCGCGGGTGATCGAGGGATTGTCCGCCTTGCGCGCGATCTTGTCGATCTCGTCGATGTAGATGATCCCGCGCTCGGCTCGTGCGATGTCGAAGTCGGCCGCCTGGATGAGGCGGAGCAGGATGTTCTCGACGTCCTCGCCCACATAGCCGGCCTCGGTGAGGCTGGTGGCGTCAGCGATGCTGAAGGGGACATCGATGATCTTGGCCAAGGTCTGGGCCAGCAGGGTCTTGCCGCAGCCGGTCGGTCCCACCAAGAGGACGTTGGATTTCTGGAGCTCCACGTCGCCGTTCGCCTTGTTGTTGGCGATCCGGCGGAAGTGGTTGTAGACAGCCACGGAGAGCACCTTCTTGGCGTGCTCCTGGCCGACCACGTGCTGGTCGAGGGAGGCCATGATCACCTGCGGGGTGGGCATCATCCCGGTCTTGCCCCGCTTCTGCGAGGTCGAGCGGTTGTCCTCCTCGAGCACCTCCTGGCAGAGGTCGATGCACTGGTCGCAGATGTAGACGCCCGGGCCGGCCACCAGCTTGCGCACCTGCTCCTGCCCCTTGCCGCAGAAGGAGCAGCGGGTATGGCGTCGGCGGTCTTCCCGGTCGGTCATCTGCTCGCCCCGCGTGCCGCCTCCCTAGCGGGTGGCGGCGCCACCCCCCGCCTCCGGCCCGCCCCCCGAATCACCACGGGGAAGGGCCCCGCCGTTGCTGCTGACCCGCGGCGCCGAGCCGTCGCCGCCGCTCTTGGCCCGGGCCTGGATGATCTCGTCGATCAGGCCGTAGTCCTTGGCCTCCTCGGGGCTCATGAAGAAGTCGCGGTCGGAGTCCCGGGTGATGACGTCGATCGGCTTCCCGGTGTGGTGGGCCAGGATCTCGTCGAGACGGCGCCGGACCCTGAGCACCTCCTGGGCGTGAATCTGGATGTCCGCCGCCTGCCCGCTGAAGCCGCCCGAGGGCTGGTGGATCAGGATGCGGGTGTTGGGTAGGGAGTAGCGGAGCCCGGGAGCACCGCCGGCGAGGAGCACCGCGGCCATCGACGCCGCCATGCCCATGCAGATCGTGCCCACCCGGGGTTCGACGTACTGCATGGTGTCGTAGACGGCGAGGCCGGCGTAGACCGAGCCTCCTGGGGAGTTGATGTAGAGCCAGATGTCCTTCTCGGGGTCCTCGCCGGCCAGGAAGAGAAGCTGAGCCATGACCACGTTGGCGACCTGGTCGTCGATGGGCGTCCCTATGAAGATGATCCGGTCCTTGAGGAGGCGGGAGTAGATGTCCATCCCGCGTTCTCCCCGGTTGGTCGTCTCGATGACATAGGGGATTAGGGTCATTGCCAGGCCAGTATAACCACGGGCCGGCGCTGCGCCCGAGGGCGCACCGGGGCAGGCCGCGCGAGCGCAGATCGGCGCGCCCGGGCAGGTCGGCCACGCTCCGCCCCGCGGTGCCGGTCCCGGTGCCGGGGGCGGTGATCTTGGGATGTCTTCAGGTGGGCTATTGCTTATAGTAATGGTGATAGGTATATTGATAACTTCCACCGGACGGGGGAGCAGCCAGGAGGGAGCGCCGACCGATGGCACGAAAGTACAAGCCCGTGGAGCTGCCGCTGCGCACCGTGCCAGCGGACATGGCCGAGGAGCGGGCGCGCTGCCCGGTCTGCGAGGACCGGAACTCCGGCGTCATCGGCCGCCTCGGGCTCCGCCTCGTCTTCCGCTGCGAGCGCTGCCGCGTCCGGTTCTATCGCCCCTCGCCGGCGGTCCGCTTCGGCTGAGCCACGCCCCCGGAGCGGCCAGGTACCGCCGTCCTGCCTCAGCCCTCACCCCTGGCGATCTCGAGAGCGCGGTCGATGGCGGCGCGCCGCAGCAGGTCCTCTCGGGTCGCGCTCCGCAGCCGGCGGCGCTGGTCTGCGGTGAGCCGCCGACCCTCCGCGACGCGGGCCGCCTCGCGGTCGACCTGGGATTCGTCGACCTCGAGCTGCTCGGCCGCAGCCAGCGCGGCGAGGGCGAGCTCCAGGCGCACCTCCGCCGCCGCGGCCTCTCGTCTCTGGGCGCGGAATCCGTCGCGGGTGGAGCCCACGTATTCGAGGTAGCGCTCGAAACGCAGACCCAGCTCGGCGAGGCGCACCTCCATGGCGGCGAGCTGACGGTCCAGCTCCCTCTCGACCATGAGTGCCGGGACGTCCACGCGAACCCGGTTCCGAAGCGCGGCGAGGACATCCTCACGGAACCGCTCCTCATCGGCTCGGACCGCCGACTCCCCGAGGAGCTGCCGGTAATGAGCCCGCATCTCGTCCACGGTCTCCCCGCTCTGGTCGCGGCGGGCCAGCTCGTCGTCGAGGGGAGGGAGCTTTCGCTCTCGAACGGCGATGATGCGGGCGTCCGCCTGCACCGTCACGCCGCGGAGCTCCTCGCGCTGGTAGTCGGCGGGCAGGGTGAGCGGGAAGCTGTGCTGCGCTGCCGCCTCCAGACCGAGGAGGGCGTCGGCCAGCCCCGGCACCAGTCGCGCCCGGTCCAGCTCGAGGTCGCGCTCCTCCCCTTCCCCCGAGAGCACCTCGTCGCCACGTCGCATCACCAGAACGCAGCGGAGGACGTCCCCGGCCCGGGACGGGCGGTTGACCTCCTCGAGATCGGAGAAGCGGCGCCGGACCTCCTCGACCGCCGCGTCCACGTCGGCGTCGGTCACCTGCGTCGAGCGCATCTCCACCCGCATCGCCTGGTAGTCACCGAGGTCGACCTCGGGGCGCACGGTGACCCGAGCCGTGAACCGGACCGGCTCGCCCCGCTCCACGGTTCCCAGCGTCAGGTCCGGATCACCGATGGCATCGACCCCGGCCTGCTCGACAGCGCGGCTGTACAGCTGCGGGATGAGGACCTGGACCGCCTCCTGCCTCAGCGCCTCCCAGCCGACGGCGCGCTCCACCAGGCCCGCGGGAGCGCGGCCGGGACGGAAGCCAGGCACCCGCACCCGGGCTCCGAGCCGCCGGGCCGCCTCGGCAAGGGCGCGATCGAGCTCGGCGGCCGGGGCCTCGACGCTCAACTCGACGACCCAGGCCGGCTGACGCTCGACGAACACGGAGAGTTCGGCGGCGACGGCGGTCACGGCCGGACCAGGACGGGGGCGGACTTCACCTCATTCTCCTCCAGCTCGCACACTCGGGATGCCCGGCGCAGGCAACTGTGCGCGGACCGAGAGTCGAACTCGGACGGGTCACCCCACGGGATCCTAAGTCCCGCGCGTCTACCAGTTCCGCCACCCGCGCCCGGTGCCGTGTGGTCCGAGCGAGTTTATCACCGCTATTTTCGGCGATCTGCCCGAGCTGATCCGGCCAGGGTGGCCGATCAGCGCCACCCGCGCGATCACCGGTCGGGGCAGCCCGGTCGGCCCGCAGGGTGTTGTGACCGCAAGCCCTGGACAGGCACGGCTCAGGCTCATAGGCTTGGGCCACGACCCGGCTGCCAATCGCCGGGCCACCCGTTGGCCGCTTGCACGGAGGTCGCCGTATGGAGCTGAGCCAGGGAGCCGCAACGGCCACGACGCCGCAGGAGGCTGTTGCGAAGATCGACCAGAAGGCGCTCAGGCTGTCGGCGCTGCTGCGGGAAATCGACAACCACCCCATCGAGCTCCCCCCTGACCTGGTCGATCGGCTCGATGAGGTCCTCGAGATGCTGGCCTGGCGGATCGCCGCGACCCGGGCGCTCCTGCACAATGCGGTCGCGGCCACGGGGGTGGGACTGAGCATCGGCTAGCCGCGAGATCGATCAGCCCCGGAGGAACCTGCCGGATGCCGGCCAGGGAACACTGGAAGGACGAGCCGGACGAGCACGACTTCCCGGCCGCCGCCGACTTCCTGAGCCTCGTCCTCGGCCCGCGCGAGGTCGAGGACAAGGTGAACGCGCTCAGGAAGGCGTCGCTCGTTCACCGCAAGGCCAAGGATCTGCTGCGGGCGAGCCGCCTCGAGCTGCTGCCCGCCGACAACGTCCACGTCAAGAAGGATCTCGGCAAGGTCGACAGGGGTCAGCAGCTTTCCCCGGTGCTCCTGGTTCGCGGCAGTCTGGCGGCCGACTCGCCGCTCACCGTGGCGGACGGGTACCACCGCATCTGCGCCAGCTACCATCTCGACGAGGACGCCGACATCCCCTGCCGGATCGTCTGACAGCGGGATGGGGTCCGCCGCCCCGCCTGGGGGGCGCGCCGGGCCTCCCTCGTACGTGCCCGACGGGGTTTTGCGGGGGCTAGGGGCCCCGCCGAGAGGTCCCCCGCTTCGGCCCCGAGCTGATCACCGCCTCGGGGGGTTTGCGGGGGGCAGTGCCCCCCCGCATCAGATCAGCCGCTTCGGCCCCGAGCTGATCACCGCCTCGGGGGTTTGCGGGGGGCAGTGCCCCCCCGCATCAGATCAGCCGCCTCGGCCCCGAGCTGATCACCGCCTCGGGGGGTTTGCGGGGGGCAGTGCCCCCCCGCATCAGATCAGCCGCTTCGGCCCCGAGCTGATCACCGCCTCGGGGGTTTGCGGGG
>Ga0187771_10000113_pt1 | contig 39823 bp, 29 predicted proteins | sample 0116_SJ02_MP15_1_FD_133139 | JGI IMG/M metagenome (GOLD analysis project Ga0187771, IMG submission 133139) | Tropical peat soil microbial communities from peatlands in Department of Meta, Colombia - 0116_SJ02_MP15_10_MG | ecosystem: Environmental > Terrestrial > Soil > Wetlands > Peat | place...
ACATATTCACATCGAATACGTTTTCGAGATTTATCTCTGGTTTGGAACCAATATAGGGTCGGCCAGCCGGAATTTCTTCTGCTGAAGCACCAGATTGCTGTCTCTACACTTAATTTCACGGGCGAAGCACCAGCGGTGCTCTTGGTAAACAGAGGCTCCATTTCGATTGTTCTCGTTTCTCGGGGCATCAAGCCAAAGTACTCACCACGGGATCTGACGAGGTGGGGGGGCCGTGAATGCCTCCTCATTCCAATCTAGGTGCCGCCTCGCGGAAGGGCGTTCCCCTCCCCCTCGGCTTGGCGTGCACGTTCTCAGTCCTGCTGGCGACAACCCCTCACGTGGTATTTGGGGCAGAGGAGTAAACGCGCAGCAGTTTTTCGTCAAGTTTGCCTTGATGGTGCTCACCCCATGACTTCAGGTTGCTGACCACAAAAGCTTCACGCGCCTTCACCGGATCCCCGGACAAGAGCCCTGCCAGAATGTCTTGGTGCTGCTGAGCGGCGTTTAGGAACTCGCTGCCCGACTCACGGCGCTGGATGAGAACAAACGCGAACAGCCGAAAGGCCACCAGCTCCAGCGCGTTCGCCAGATAAACGTTGCCCGCCAAAGCCCAGACCTTGCGGTGGAAGTCCATATGCATCCTGTGAAAGGACTCCAGGTCGAAGGCCTCCGCCGCAGCCCCCATCGACCGCACAAACTCGCGAAGTTCCAATTCCGCTTGTAGGGTGAGCTGAAGGGCGGCCTTTTCAATCGCCAGGGCTTCCAAGGCCATGCGCACTTCCTGAATCATGCGGAAGTCTTTGTTGGTGAGCTTGGTGACGTAGGTGCCCCGCTTCGGGCCCTTGCGGACAAAGCCCTGAAACTCGAGTTCTTTGAAGGCTTCTCGCAGAGTGGGCTGTCCAATGCCCAGAAGTCTGGCCACCTTCTGCTCGATGAGCCGCTCACCCGGCTTGAAGTCGCCGCGGATAATCCCATTGCGCAACGCCTCGGCGGCGGCCTGCGGCGCGGAGGGAACGTTGATGCGCTCCAGGGTGGGTGAAACCTTCGTTTCTTGGAGATCAGGGTTTGATGTCATCGTGCCCTCCGTCGGAAGAGTCAGGGATTCTCCGTCAGGGTCTGATCCCGGTCTCACGAAGGCAGTGCGTCATACTGCGATCCCAGGAAATCCAGCTGGGCTGGACAAGTGCTCCTTCCGACATCCTGGCTGGGCGGTCGATATGACCAGCCGGCACTAACACGGAAGAATCAGTCATCATCGTCGGCTCAAGAGTTCGTAAGATCCGGCGTAAACGAGCCTACCGCTTCAGGAACACCCACAACCGAATTCACGAGCACTGCACAAAGGCTCGGACTCACACACATATCAACTCTTATCAATCATTTATAATGTTTTTATTTACCGCCGTAACGGCCCTCGTGCGCATCGGTCGCCCTGACCTCTCTGATAGTTTGCCTCAACTTCAGCCCTTGATTCTCTGTGCGCTCTCGTCCCATATGGCTAGGGTTTTATTCAGATAGGCATAGTTCGCCATGTGGCACGCAATCGCGGCGATATTCCCGAAATTTGCGTCCTCGGCCGGTGGCCGACGCGAGCGAATGGATCCCAAGAAATTGTTCATGTGATCTAGCGAGTCGTCATAGCCAGGTGGCGCTGCGAAAGATGTCGTGAAATCGATTACACGGAAGTCACCTGGCGCGGGGGGAGGATGGACCTCGTGCCACCGCTTCACATATTGGGCTCGCATAGCGGAAGGCCAGCTCTGAAGCGGGTAGTTTTCTGGCGAGGGCTGGATATTTTGAGGGTAAATCGTCACCTGCTCATTTCGGATTGCTAAGGTGCCTTCTGTGCCGTAGAAAATGGTCGTGTCGGGGGACTCGTTATTCATGTTCGAGCGTACGCCCACGCGCAAGTTCGGGTATTCGTAGAGGGTCCAGAGGATGTCGGGAACTTCTCGATGCTCTTTCCATCGGAAGAGGCCCCCCATCGTCGTTGCCCGCGAAGGAGGAGCGGTGATGCCAGCAATATAGTGGTACCCCGTGATCAGGTGAACATACAAGTCACCGGCCACGCCCTCTCCGTAATCCCAAAAAGCGCGCCAGCGGAAGAAACGCATAGGATCGAAGGCCCGCCTAGGGGCATTTCCCAGAAACGTATTCCAATCGATATTCTTTTCCGAGGCTCCTGGTGGAACGGGCCAGATTCCCACACCGTCATGAGTATTGCGGTCCATGGTAGCTTCAATGGCAGTCACCTGCCCTAGGATTCCGCTATCGTAGAATTGCTTTGCCTTTGCGAAAACTATCGAGCTGCGGCGTTGCGAGCCGACCTGGAGGATGCGGCCATGTTTTTTCGCCGCCTCCACCATGGCGAATCCGTCTTCGACCGTGTGTGACATCGGTTTCTCGCAGTAAACGTCTTTGCCCGCCGCGCAGGCATCCTGAACGATCTTCGCATGCCAGTGGTCAGGAGTGGCCACAATCACGAAATCAATATCTTTGCGGTCCAGAATCGTTCGATAGTCTTTGGTGGTGGTAAGCTCTTTCTGAGCGTATTCTTGAGCGGCGATAAATCGAGGCTCGTAAAGATCGCTGACAGCGACGATCTCGGTTCCGGGACACGCGAGCGCATTGCGAAGCAGTTCGCCGCCGCGGATGCCGGCGCCTATCGAAGCGAAGCGCAAGCGATCGCTGGGAGGTACCGCGCGCGGCATTGCCGCAGAGAGCCGCGTTTCGAGCAAGGAAGGAGCAGTGGCAAGTGTCGCTCCAGCGGCAACAGCAGTCGTCCCCATAAATTCTCGCCGACTAAGTTGCTTCCTGCGCATGGGGTGGAACCTCCCTTCACAAGAGCAAGATGGGGTTTGCATTTTGTTCTTTTGACTAGTGGAGTTTATACACATTATTGGTCGCGCCGCCTATGGTCCAGGTCAGTTCTTATGGCATTCTCGCGAATATCCCGGAAGGAGTCGGCTTGCGGACCACGCCACTCCCCGTGGTCATCGAAGGCACCATGAGTCCCTCGATCTTAAGGGTAGGAGAAAAGGAAATACACCGGAGAGGGTCAAAAGCAGCCCCTCTCCGGCCATGGCCTTAGAACCCGCCTCAGGTCCTAGAAAACAAACCTGAGGGCAAATTGAACCAATCGTGGCTCATTTACCTGAGAGCTAACCACTCCAAAATTGGATATATCTGGCTGACAACAATAGGAGGCCGGAGGTCCGAACTGAGGTTTGTTGAACAGGTTAAAGAACTCTGTCCGGAACTGCAGCCCCAGTTTGTTCTCCGGTCCGAAGTTGGTGGTCTTAAAGAGGGCAAAGTCAAAATTGTTGATGCCTTGCGCTCGAATCAACGAATCGACCCTGCTTTCAGTGCCGTAGGTGTAGGGTGCTGGCACGCTGAATGCAGATGTATCGAACCACTCGTTCAGCCGGCTTTCCGGCGAGCCGCTAAGGGTCCCGGCTCCCACCTTGTTTGGTCGCTGGCCGTCATTTGGGCCAATGGTACCGCCGGACAAGCCGAAGTTGACCGGAATTCCCCTTTGTAGGGTGGTCACACCTTCAATCCCCCAGCCTCCCACCAATTTGTTTACAGGTCCACTGCTGGTAGCCAAAAAGCGTTTCCCATGACCAAAGGGCAAGTCCAAGACATAGCTGATCACCAGCCTTTGCGGAACGTCGAAAACAGAGACGGAACGTTCGCCCTTGAGGTTGTTCCAGTCTTGGATATTACCGTAACCACCGGCATCCAGCCAAGTAATCAGACTGTCGATATCTCCATTCGTTATCAGCTTTGAAGCTGTATAGGCGACGAGGATCGATCCACCGCCTTTGAGCCGCTTCTCAACCTTGGCCTGGAACGAGTGGTAGATGCTGCCGCCGAATGAACTTGCGTTGATATTTACACCGGAATACTGGGGGTAGGGTAGCAAGAGTTGGCCGAGGTAGGTTGTGGGAGCCGCCAAGTACGATCCATTCGTGATCAGACCGTAGAATGGATTGGGTACCGTATCCCACATGTGGGACCCCAATGCAAGATACTTGTCGGGGAGGGCGTTAATTTCTTGTGCGAAGTCGGGCAAATGTGTTCCTTTGGACCCCGCATAGGCCAAGTCAATCAGCGTCCCATCTGGGAGTTCCCGTTGCACGTTGAGGTTCCACTGCTGATTGTATCCAAAAGGGGTGTTGGGGAAGTCCATCCAAAACCACTGCCCTAAGGCAAGCTGCTTGATGCCTGGAGAGCGTCCAGGGGGCTGGGTAATGCCGTTCGGATAGGGGTTTGCAATATTGAAGGTCGGCCCCCCAACGCACCCGGTGGGCGAGGGGTTCACGCAGGGAGTGAGACCGCCATCAACCGAATTGACAGTGGCCGTACCGATCGAATTCGCAAAATCGATTGTGGGTCCTGCGTCATATTCAACATAGGCGGGGATAAAGAAAATTCCGTACCCGCCCCGAATCACCGTCTTATCCGTCACACGATAAGCGAATCCCAGTCTCGGTTGAAATTCCTTCCAGTCGGTGTTGATGCCATTGCGACTGCTGCGTTTGGGCGAGTTAACGAATTCGACATCTCCTAGCACCGGCACAGAAGGCACCATGCCAGCGACAGTACTTATCGGAGTTGGTTGTACGATGTTTGGCTCGTTGGCATCGAACCAAGTAATCCGGTTGAACCGCTCTGAGTAGGGCCCATCCAGCTGCCAGCGTAAACCGAGGTTAAAAGTCAGCTTTTTGGTCGCCCGGAATGTATCGTCAAGGTAGAAGGCTGTGTATCTTGTTGACGCTGCTGTCCGCGAGGGGGTGGTCGCAGAGCCCCCATTTGAATATCCGAGCAAGAAGGAAGCTATTCCAGCGCCGCCGTTTTTGTTAACGGGATCGCTTGAGGTGAAACTAGTGTCGAAACCGAAGGACCCGCTGGCTTCGTTCGACTGGATATAGTTGAAGGTATCGCGGCGGAAGTCGCCCCCCATTTTCAGCGAATGGCGACCAACGATTTTGGTCAAGCTGCCGCCAATCCCCTCGTCGTCATTGGCCCGAGTAATGTCACTGCCTGCTCCCCCGCTGCCAAAAATACCGTCGTCATCAAAACCCTGGACGATCGGCACCGGCTCCACAGGAAAAGCCACCTGGCTGTTAAGCGAACCGGGCCAACCGAGCTGGGTCAGATCAAATGGTTCATTGATCGGCTTGCGACGGAACTGAAACCGATTCGCCGTGAATCGTAAGTCGAGGATCGTTGTGGGCGAGAAGGTGTAACTGTCCTCGATCACACCGTTATGGGTATGGGTCTTCTCGGTGCAGCGATCCTGGCACACGCCGGTTCCGTATGGGTCGGTGGGAAGACTCAGGTTGGTCCAGTAGGTGAACCGAGCAAAGATTCGCTGCTTCTCGCTGATGTTTTGGTCGCCGCGGAGAACAAGCTGGTCGTTATCGCCGCCCAAGCTTGTGTTGTGTACAAAGTTGCTGACGTGGGTGTAGGCCTGCCCCGGGAGATTTGGCAGGGGCCACAAGCTGAGCATCTTCGCAGACGCGGGATTGATCGCGCCCGGACAGATCACGTTCAATTGTCCGTTGCAGCTAATCTGGTCACGGGCGTAGATCGGCGCGCCGGTGGGATCGACTCCGACCTGCCGTGTCGTCGTGGGGTCATAGACCGGGATTAGGTTTCCACTGCTATCCCGCAGGTTGGAGAGATCGCCAGTTCTTTCGGCCAGAGTGGGTACGGTCAACAGGTACGTTTGGCCTTGGCGCTGGCGGTAGCCTTCATAACTTGCAAACCAGAAGGTTTTGCTACGCCCATCATAGAGGTGGGGAATTACGAAAGGTCCGCCTGCGTTCGCTCCGAATTGGTTTTGAACAAATGGAGGACGGTCTAATCCACTCGCGTTCCCGAAGAATGTGTTGGCGTTAAGCACCTTATTGCGCAAGAACTCGTAGGCGCTTCCGTGCAGCGTGTTGGTGCCCGACTTCGTCGTGAAGTTAACTATCCCGCCGGCGAAGCGCCCCCACTCTGCCGACAGGTTATTTGTTTGGACCTTGAATTCCTGAACGGAGTCCTGCGTGGGAACGAGGCTCAAATCGCCCCACCCAATCGTGTTCACCGGCACGCCATCGATGTAGAAGGCGCTCTGACCTGCCATGGCCCCGCCGATCATGTAATTCCCCATGGCAGAGAGGTTTTGGCCAGTGGGACTATTCATTGCCCCTCCCAGCGGTACCACGCTGGGTACGAGGGCAGCGAGGTTCAGCGGGTTGCGTCCGTTCAAAGGCAACTCGGTTGCTTTCCTTTCTTCAACCACCTGTCCCAGGTCCGCGGTCTGGGGTTGGAGCAGCGGCGTCTGGGCTGTGACTTCAACCGTTTGCGTCAAAGCGCCGACATCAAGGGTGACGTCAATCCTCACGGCGTTTTGAACTTCCACAACGATGGGTTCACGGACGAAATGCTTGAACCCCGATTTTTCAGCGTCTATGCGGTATTTTCCGGGGACGAGATTCACAAACTCATACAGTCCCTGGCTGTTAGTAGGCGTAACTCGCTTCTCAGACGTCCCCAGGTTTGTCAATGTGACCTGTGCACCGGGGACGAGTGCCCCTGAGGGATCCGACACAGAGCCAGCGATTGACCCAAAAGTGGTCTGACCCCACGCCGCGGAGCAGCACAGCACTAGAATTCCTATTCCCAACAACAGACGAGCCAGCGCTTGCCCCGTGGCGCCTTCAAATAGCAGGGTATCCGCGCTCTTTCTCATTATCCACCTCCACGATTGATACCCAAGACCCGACGATCCACAAGAATGCTAACATTTAACGATAAATAAATCCTGCCAGTGAGAATTCCTCGAGATTGTCCACATTCCATACCCATGTTTAGTTGGCGTAATCGGAAGTTCGCAGCATGCCTACATGACCGGGACTTCACCCAACCCGGGCTGCATATAACGATAAATCTCCGGCTTTGTCAAGCCTTTTTTTTGACAGACTAATCGAGTGCCGGACCTCCTGTAATGGGTCACCACGGGGGCCAGGAGGGTGTTGGGCGGCGGCAGCCCACCGTGGCTCGCTCGAAGCCAAGATTTTACGACCGGAGGCAGTTTGATATTCCTCGCACTTGGTGGCCCGGCGAGGGCGAGCCGGCACTTCTTAGACAGCCGAAAGTCGATAGAGATTGCGGCATCAGGCTAGGGCCAGAGCTAGGGACGCCGTAATAAGGCGAAAAGGAGGGTTGGTTTCAACGCAAGTCCTTACCCCGCCGACATTTGGAGCGCGGTAGAGCACTTCAGTGAATTATCGGATTTCTGGCTTGATATGCGGTCGATGAAAACGCCGTAGCAACTTCGGCCAGTCGTTGGTCCTCGATAGACTCGCGGATTCGCCCCTCAATCAATGTCCCTTTCTTCTGCGCGGACCCTCGATGGGTACCACTAATGGTCTACTCGCGGCAAGGCCTTGCACCAGGCGCCGTTAGGCTTCAGTGCTCGACACCGTGATCATGCAGTCGCTGATGCAGCTTCGCCCGCGCCTGAACCAGGATTTTCTGGATCCGCTCGAAGCGTTCGGGGTCGGGCCGGGTAGAAAGATTCTCCACCCATGTCAATGATCCTTCAATAAGTGTTATCAGGTAGGCTGCGGCTGGCGGAGAAAAAGGCTCCTGGCCGGGGAGTTGTAGATACACGGGTGACGTGTGTGCGCATATCCGCATCGGCCACCATCGTGTGATGGTTTCGAGCTGTGAAGCGCAGCGCGCAGCGACCCATCCAGCTCCCACAACCTGGAGTTTTTCCCTTAATGTCATTTTTCGGACCCCGGTGCGATCTTCCTGCGAGGCAACGACACGTCCATTCATAACAATTTCCAGACGATGGAAAGGTACATAACTCTGAGCTTCCGCCTGCACTTCCACAGTGCTGCCGCCCGAGCGCAGGGTGATCTCAGTGCCTGGGGGGTGACCATCGGCATGGAAAAGCAATAGCGGCCCGGACGTCATGAACGTGTTGCCCGTTCGAACCGCCTTGGCCCAGTTGGGAAATGTGAATTCCTGGTCGCCTATGTAAGCATAGGTTCTCTCCGCCCCCACCGGCATCCAAGCAAACATCTTGTCTGTCCCACCTACAATTGGCACCCGGTATCCACAGTTCAGGTAGCGGTACCAATCCAGGATGTTCAACGCATTGAAGTGTTCGCTGAACTCAGGGCGAATCTCCACAGCATCGATCTTGCCCAATACAATGTCCGCCGCAATTTCCCCGGTTGGATAGGGAAAATGCACCGCCACCGCCAGTCCTTCGCGTTCACGACAGGCATCCGCCCATTCAGCGATGCTGGACCACAGAGGGTCACCCAGGTAACTCTCATAAGGTCCACTTGCGCACATTGGGTAGACCGGCGCACCATGACCCCCAAGCAGACCAATGTGCCCGAGCAGGTGTTGTCGATTCTCCGTGCCCAGCCACACCAGGGTCTCACCGTCGCGTGAGGTGAGAGGTCCCTGGAAAAGGTCGCCGACGTTTGTAAACAGGTCGCCCCATTGCGAAGCCAAGAGGTTAATCAAATTTACTCCCTCTGCCTCCCCCTCAAGAATCGCCGTCGAAGGAGAGAGAAAGTGCACATGCGTGTCTCCGGTGACCCAGCCTCGGGAGCGAAAGTCCGCAAGCCGCGAAATTTCCAACTTCAGTTCCTGTTGTCCAGGCTCTATATTTAGCTTTCTCCGCTGCGGCACGTATTCGAAGCCCTTGGTTATTTCGACGAATACGTCGCCTACAGGGAGTTCCACCTGAAAAGTGCCATCCACGTAGGCGAACGTCGAGTCTGTCAATCTCAAATCAGCGCCGTAGTCCTGAAAAAACTCGTAGTTGACCTCTGTGCGATGCCCATAGGGTGGGATATAGCGGCCTTCCTTCGAGCGGAATCCCAGTCGAGCAGGAGTGGGGCGTCCGGTCGAACTATCCACAATTTGTCCGTGTATCCAAGCCTTTTCGCGTTCGAGCAGTTCAATCCTCGCCCCAGCGGGCCGCCCTTCTGTCGGCTTATCACAGACAGCTGGGTTCAGATCGAATTCGAATTGACGCCCCGTCTTCGTGTCAGTGAGAACTAACGTGGCCGCAGGACTCGCTGTAATTTCCACGTACAGATAGCGACTGCCATCGGTGGGCGCATCATGTTCGCCTAATCCGATATCGGGAGAGGAGAGCCACGCAGCTGACTCAAAATCACCCAACATAAACGTGCGTCCAACGACTCCTAGGTCCACGTCGACCTTCCATCGGTTCTCAGCCCGAGCAGGGGACTCGGGCAAAGTCAGCCGGAAAATTTTCAGCCTCTCATATCGCAAAGGACTCTCAAGACCCTGGGAGAGTGTCACCCCACAGATCACTAAGAGGTCCTCAGCTTTGGCTTCAAACCGAATGGACCTCAGGAGGCGGTCTGGACGAGGGTTGCCCAACGCGCTAACCCAGAGAGTTCCGGGGGAATAGGAATTGTCCTTGACGGCGGTCTGGAGTTGTCCCCAATCCAGGCCATTGGTCAAAGAGTCAGTCAGATTCCTGGGCGCATTTTTGCGATGAGGCACCGAAGCAAAACTCAAATGGCCCCACCTGCCAAGGGTCGGCGAGTTCACTTCGAAACGTCTACGAATGGGGACTACCTGTTCACCACCCTCGTCGTAAATCAATATCGCGTCCCCCAGGTGCTGGCCTACCTTCTCTATAACATCGCTGCCGGGTGCCGGAGTTTCGTTCTCGTCCCAATCACAAAACCCAGCCAAGCATAGATAATGGGTCTTCCCTTGAAGTGGTATTTCGATTCTTCCCGCCGTCCAATGGCGTGAGTGCGTGCTTAAAGCCAACCACGATTTGCTCCCAACGCCTTTCGGACCGAGCCAGAAGGGGATCCCTCGCAAATTCTGCTTTCCAGTCGGCAGACGTATCAGCCCGTCGCGTGCGGAATCCGCCCCGAACGACTTTGCCTGTGCACGTGGTCCGAAGTCCATCGGCGAGGCATTGAAGTATCGTGTCAAATCGACACTCGCAAACTTTTTCGAAGAAATCTGGGCTCTATGCTGATCCTTCTCATTTTCGTCGCTGGGGGCTTCCTTGTTTAGCATTAGTCTTAGCGTCGGTACACTCACCCCGACCGTATGGAGGAAATTCCTCCTCGTCACCTCGCTTACGGACTTCTTGACCCGTTTTTGACCCATAATCCTCCCCTCTCCGATTCTTGTCTCCTGCGTGCGGCTGTTTGTAGCCAGGCGTGTTAGATTTCTGCGGCTCGAGAGTCAAACTCTATCAACTGAAGAGACTGGTTATTCTCAGAACGTGGTTGGTGAGGTGCTCAGATTAATTCCTTCGTGATACTGCATTGATGATCGGGAACGTGTGCATGGGTGCTGGCGCTCGTCCATTGAATTATGACGGGAATCGGGCGACCAATTTACGGGAACTGAGCCGACGTCCCAAATCACGTTCATTGCAGGTAATCAACAATAGCCTCCGAGATCTCCCCCAGGTTGCGTCCTCCAAATCGCACGGCTAGGCCGAGAACATCTCGGCGTCCAAGCGGCGTCGCAGGGGCCATTGCGCCAAGCGGAAGCTTCCACTCGGTGTGAGGGGGAATGACGCCCCGCCCAGTTTTAGTCACTCTCCAGCCCGTAGGAACATGCAATTCAATCGAGACTTCGCGAGGCGAATCCGAATGGTTCCAGATCCTGGCCTCCAGTCTCACTGCTTGCCCTTTAAGGACCGTCTGTCGATACGGATATGCGCGGACCCAACTTGGATCGAGACCAAAGTTGACATTGTCCCATGCCAACAACCGCGTGAAGAGAGCCTCACGCTCGCGCAGGATGCGACTTGCCTCCTGAAGATAGGCGTCTGAAAAAGGGATGGCCCCAAAATGAGCCGCTACCAGCACATCCGGTTTCAGTTGCAGCAACAGGCGGAAGCATTGCTGATACCCCGGCTCCTTACCAAGAAAGTTTCGATTGTAGCTACAATAATCATCAATCCCAAAGTTCGCAATCGAGTCCCCCGACATGAAAACACGTGTACCATCATGTTCAATCAAGAGGCCATCGTGGTAAATTGTCTGTCCCGGGAAATAGAATCCGGTCAGCCTGTAACCTTTCCAGTTAATGACCTGTCCTTCTGAAAGAGCACGGTCCACTCGGATACTTTCGGGATAAAGACACGGCATTGAATACGCCAAGGGGTTTTCAAGGATATCTTGAAGCTCCCTCTGGGCGTAAACCATTGCTCCATATCTTCGGCGAACAGCATTTACGGACTCCACATGGTCGTCATGGTAGTGACTGATCCAAATTCCGTCGATACGTTTGATAGTGCCCAACGTGACCGACCGGTCGATTTCATCAAGAATTGGGGCGAAGCCACAGTCCATCAAGAAAGCGGATCCGTCGTCACTTCGGAGAAACCACGAAGTCTGAATCATTCTGTGCATCCAAGGGGGCAATGGGGTAACAGGTCGGGGGAGAAGCATCGGTACGTCATATCCGGGATCCACCCGACTTCCAAAATAAATTCGCCAAGCGGCCAGCTTGAGATAGTTGGCCATAAGCCGATCCAGGTTCTCCGCGAGCAAGGTCGCGGCCGTGCGGGGGTCCTTCATTACAACGCCGTGGGATGGGACCAAAACGGTTGGGTTGTAAGAAAGAACCGTGGACAGACTCCTTTTGATGTCAGAGACAGCTCCACCAAACCCCCAGTAGCCGCCTTTTCCAAATTCTCTGCCACCGGTCATACCTGGGAAAGCCTTTTGTAAGCTGTAGAATTCCCATAACTTCCCGGGACCGTAAATCAGGTCACCCGTGAATGCAATCTTTTCACCGTCGATAGCCACAATGTAGGTGACACTACCATCGGTATGGCCTGGAGTGGGAACGACGTGGATATCCAAATCCTCCCACTGAAAGATATCGCCGGCCTTCAACTCTCTGTCCGGAGTGACTGAAACCCGAAGCACGAAAAGATCAGGTCGAAAATCATAGCGGTGATCAATGTAGTTATCCGCTTGCAGCCAGAAATCTGACGCATTTCGGAAGAAGTTCGCTTCCGCGTCCGGGACAGCGAGTTTCACGCCAGCCTTCCTTAGCAGTTCAACCCCAGAGCACTGATCGCGATGATGGTGGGTATATAGGACCCAATCAATCCGATTTATTCCTACGTGCTTTGCCGCTTGCAAAACGGAACCTTCACCTGAATCAATCAGGAGGCCTCTCCCGTTTCTTTCGATAAGGCCAACGTTGACCGCATCGTGGTATACGCGTACGTGGGGGGTGATAGCGTCGAACACCGGAGGTGAACTCCCACCCCAGGCGTGGCAAAAGCACAGCGAGATTAAACAAAGCGAAAATGCTACACACCTGCCATTTGTGGGAATCATTCGCGTCTTATTTTGCTATGTCCCGAGGACGCTGACTTTTGTCGCGAGCCTACGCGCCGCGCCGGACCGGAGTAAAATCAACCGTCCTAATGACCTCGCGGTTGCGCGGCAAAACCTCCAGATATTTGAAATTAGTCCCTACGACGCCCGAAGTAACATTACTCGCTGGAGGGGTCAAGGCGTTGACAGTGACGACGGGGCATTTGGCCTCCCAAGCGCGGATCAGGAGATTGGACTCTTGGTAGGGAAGAAAATTGAGGTTGTTGCCGCTATTGACAGCGTGAAAGATCACTTCTGCGCCTGCCTTGGACAGTTTTAGTGAAAGATGAGGATCAGGCCCATCACTGAAACCGGGCGTCACCCAAAGGTCATTGCAGATCAGGGTCCCGAACTTTATGCCGCCCACGACGTGGATCATGGGAAACCCGCCAGGGGTGAACCCTGACTCGTTGTAGCAAAGGCAAGTCTTCGCACATTGGGCTACCAGCTTGCCAGTGGCATCGACAATTCGGATTTGGTCGTACGTCTTACCTCCTTCCTTCCATCCGGTACCAATCAAACCAATCACGTGGTGTTCGCGACAAAGGTCTTGCACCTCGGCAAAGGCAGGAGCCACTTCCTCCTGGCTAAAATCCGCGTAATAGCCGCTCAGGAATCCTTCGGGAAACAGAACCCAGCCTGCGCCGTCCTTCTTTACACGGCCGAAGACAGCCCGAGCTTTGCTCAGGTTTCGCTTAACATCGCGCGTGACGACAACTTGAGCTAACGTGATCCGCTGGGCCATGGGGGCACCAGAGGCGGCCTTGGGCATCGCATCACAATCGGAGGCGACGACTCCGCCCAGCGCGAGCCCCCCCATGCCCTTCAAGAAATCGCGACGCGAATTTGTCCGATCCGAGAATCTGCTCTTTGAGGCGGTGTACATTTTGCCGGCCTTGCAATTCGGTTTGACCGCGGGACTGGAGGAAGTAATAAGGATCCGCCTCCGCCCCCGTGGGCGTCATTAGGTACGCTCGTTCCCTGGTGCTTGGCTTCTCGGCACTAGATCAAGGCCTTACGGCGCGTGCATGTTAACTTCCGCATCTTTCGGTAAGAACCTGGCGAACATCCAAGGATTCCCACGTGGGGTGAGTCCTAACGCCATGGTTCAAGCTGGTCCATGGAGTCCACTTCAGCTTCACTCCAGTACGTTGTATTGGACGTCGTGTAGAATTCTCCGTTAGCCGCAACGCCATGCAATGAAATCTTGACCGTCTTACCGCGGTACGGAGTGAGATCGAACTGAGGATCCTCCCACACAACCCATCCTCCCGCCGAAGACACGTTATAGTCGCCTATCTTCTTTCCATCAACCAAAACTTCCAGTCGCCAGCTACCCATTTCACGTTCACCTGTCTGCTCGCACAAAACTGTCGGATGGTGCGCCACTCCCACCCGCAAGAAGTGAAACTGCCTCTCCGGAAGAGTTAAAGTTCGCTCCAGCACGACTCCCCGTGGGCCGGCTAAAGCTTTCAGGACCCCTTTGCGACCCATGTACTCCGGAACAACCTCCGGAGAAGTTTCAAAGGATGCCATGGTGAGGTTCCACTGCGGGTTCCACATTGTAGTCACAGGACTTAGTTTTCCACGAAAATAACTCTCCATTTCGAGCTGGTTATGTTCAATCAGATCGGCAGAGGCGTCCTCCTGTCTCAAAAGGGGTACCGGCTCTTGTTGTGGGATACCAAAAACTCGATCCTCCCCCGTTCCGGTTATCCGCCCTCCATTCGCGCTGATCACTGCCGTGCCGATACTGACCGTGTCGTCCGCTATTTCGGAAAAGGTCACCCAACGTGGTATATCTCGAATGCAATAATTTTCGTACGTATCGTGCAAGACCATTCTCCAGCGTGGGTCGATGCGAGAGAGGCCTAATAGAGTCCCAACCACGCCGCCGACTGTCGCTGGGTTCGTGTCCGAATCCCAGCCACATTTTTGCGCGATAAGTAAGGATTTGGCAAAATCGCCGTTGCCATAAAGGAGAGCCAGAACGACGATGGCCCCTTGCGTCAGGCCAGTTAGGTCTTGTGTGTTCGGGCCCAGACTATACTTCTTGAGTATCCACTGCCGCGCGATTCGCCAATCGGGTTGTTCCTTGCGGAGACGGAGTAGGTCATCAACCATTGCGCCGTAGTGACTTTGGGAGGGCAGGACGGCCCGAGCCCGTCGGACTAGTGGCTCGATCTCTGAGGTGAAGAACGCCTCGCTATCAAGAGCCGCAACGAAGACACCTCCGTCCGCTCCGACACCCCAATTAATAACATGGGCCATGTTGTCAGCCATGGCCGCGGCCACATTAATTAACCCTGGTGTGGACCAGCCGATATTGTCGGTGCTCATTTGAGAACACATGTCATTCCAGTACCGGTTGTAGCCGGGATATCCAGTCTTCGGAGGCTTGATTCCCGCTCGGTAGAGGTCAATCGCATGATAGCAGGAGACCCATATCTTTCCTGAAAACAGCCGCTTCGTCCATTCATCAAGGTACTGTTCCTGCGTTACGTTGATACCGAACCTTTTCAGCGCGAGTTGCCCAACTAGCGGAACGTACACATCATCACCGGACCACCGGTCGGAAAAATGGTCAGGCACCTGAGCAAAGAACTCGAAATCTGATGGCGGCCACGGCTCGCGGTATTCCTTGGGCACGCCCATCGCCAGCCCTAGCGCCTTGCCCGTCCAGCCGCCATGGACCTTGTCAAAGTATTCCTTGTAGCTAATAGTCCTCTGCCTTTCGGGTTGGGAAAACAGCGGGGCTCCGAAACTGAGCACCAAACATACCGTGACAAATATCTTCATCGACTCCTCCATTGTTCTCGCTTTAATGAATCGTCCAATTAGAATTTACTGCAGGGCTTCAATGATACGCATGAAAGCAACCATTCCGGGATCATCCCGGCCAATGCTCTTCTCCCCGAACATGCGCGCACGGCCCTGGCGTGATGGTTGGTGGCGATACCTATCAATTGCGGCTGCTACTGCGGATTCCGCCGCGATGACAAGGTCTCGTGGATCTTCAATCCCACCCGTGGCAATGCGCGCCGCATCCACGGCGTCGAGTATGGTCTTGTCACTTAATTGCCCTTTGCCGCGATGGATCATGCTTTTGGTCGCGTCGGTAAGAAGGGAAGACACCTCGCGCCAGGGAACCTCATGGCGCCCTTTAGTGGCCTTAGCGGCGCTCATCAGGCCGGTGCTTAGCAAGGTGCCTAAAGTCGATCCGGAAATCCTCGTGAAAGCCTGGGCACATACCATCAGCGCTACGCCAATATCTTCGGGCAAGTTTGGCAGTTCGGCCGATACGCTACGTGCTCCGCGCGCCATGGTCACACCCAAATCACCGTCACCCAGAGCGGCGTCCAGCGTATTCAATTCGTCCGTGCAGTCCTCTAGTTTCCTGATGATGCGCTTCAGTCCATCGCGCAAGGAGGCAGTTGTCAAGAAAGGGGTCATTTCACACCCGAAGGAAGGGACAATCGCAAGGTGCCTTTAGCAAAGTCTCAAGTTCCGAATCGAGTAAGCAAAAAGTGATGGACATACCCGCCATTTCCATCGATGTCGCATAGCGGCCAATCAGGGGACTCACAACCTTCACGTTGAGACCTGCCAATTTCCGGACGACATACCTGTAGACGATGTAGACCTCCTCTAGCGGCGTGGCACCGAGGCTGTTAACCAAGACCGAGATCCTTTCGCCCGATCTGAGGGGCATATCCGACAACAGGAGTGACAGCATCTCCTCGGCGACAAGGTCCGCAGCTCTCGAAGGCCCCCTGCGAACACCAGGCTCCCCGTGGATGCCCATGCCGATTTCCATCTCATCGTCACTGATTTCGAACGTGGGCTTCCCGACTGCTGGAACTGTGCAGGGTGTAAGCGCGACGCCCACCGACCGACATGCATCCGCAGCCTTTTGAGCGGTTGCGGTAACCGCCTGTAACCCCGCCATTGACTCGGCTTTGGCACCCGCCATCTTGAATGCATAAACCAGACCGGCCACGCCACGCCGTTTCGAGCGCTCCTCGAGACTGGCGCTGGCCACATCGTCGGCGACTCGCGCTGTGGTTGTCTCGATGCCTTGCATCTCTACGAGTTCGCCCGCCATATCGAAATTCATATTGTCGCCGCCATAGTTCCCGTACAGACGTAATACTCCGGCTCCGCCGTTGGCGACGCGAATTGCTTCGACCATCTGATCAACCGAAGGCGACGAGAAGACTTCGCCGATTGCGCATGCATCCAGCAACCCTCTGCCGACATAACCAGTGAAGACCGGCAGGTGGCCGGATCCACCGCCACTTACGATCCCCACCTTGCCAGGGACAGTTCCGGTGGCACGCGAAATAACGCGACCCTGCGGCCCGCTGCGTCGGAAGTACTCAGGATGGGCGGCACAAAGGCCTTCCAGCATCTCATCGACGTAGGCGAGAGGTTCATTCAGGATTTTCTTCATCGGCCTCACCTTACCCAGTGGATTACAGGAGAGCTTCAGATGCGAGACGTGACTTTGAGTACCCTAAAACGCCAGGGCGACGGCGCCTTTCAATTGGTTGCATCAAGCACTTGATGGCCGATCCGGACGAGCCTGCAAGGCTTCGAACTGACTTGTTCCACACCGCGCGTGACGACGACTTGAGCTAAAGTGATCCGGTCGGCCTCGGGGCACGTGAGGCGCCCTCGGGAGTCGCGTCATACCTGGGTGCCACGACCCCCAGCCAAAGCGAGACCGCCCTTGCCCTTCAAAAAATCGCGACGCGACTTCGTCCAACGCAAAAATCTGCTCTTTGAGGCGGTATTCATTATGCCGGCCTCGCAATTCGATTTGACCGTTTGGTCTACCAGTCAAGTTTCTTTGTCTTCGCGGGGATTTAACGATAAAAATATAAGACTGTCAAGTCGTGTTCGTGAGTTTTTTCTGCCCGGAATTCTGAGGGCCAATTGTATCGCTCGCACCTCTTGGAAGGGCGCAAATGCATTGCGGGGAAAACGGCTGACTGCCTACTTGGAGAGCGCGCGGAATTGCCAGCGCCTGCCCCAAATCGCTCGACCATGGTCCGGGAGAGAACTGTCAGTTCCGCCGGTCAAGCCTCGCACGAACGCCTAGCTGGCCAGCTCTTGTTATGATTCTCGCCTACCTGACTCGACACTGGCAAGCTTAGCGAGGCCCCCTACCGTCATATCCGCGATCCAGAAAGGCAACCAAAAACTTCATGCTTGCCCGACTGAACTTGAGACCGATATTCATCGCTCTGTCCGGGTTGACCAGCCGGAAATTACCGCGACAACCCGCTAGTAGCTAGTTGCACCGAGACGCCGTGCTTCCTGCTGCTCTTTTTCAGCCTTCTCCACGTCACCCAAGGCTCTATAGACCTCGGCCAGACGCCGATGCGCATACGCATCATCGTGGCGGAGCTCGACGATCCTGAGAAAATACCCGAGAGCGTCAGCGTATTTTTTGCCGGCCAAGCTTTGCTCCGCCAGGAGACTGGCAAGTTTGAAGAGGAGAGCTTTGACATCGGCGTTTTCGGGATCGAGCTGGTGCGCTTTGCTGAGGACCTGGTATGCATGAAGATCGTCGCCTAGTGCGAACAGAACAGCCCCCAAAGGCGCATTCACTTCGAACATATCCGCGCGCAACTCCACCGCTTTCTCGAGCGGCCTACGTGCCTCGGCATAGCGCTTGAGGCGGAAGTAAGTGAGTCCCAGGTCGTACTGAATTTCATAAGAATCCGGCTCGAGTTCGATGGCCCGACGAAAAGGTTCCACAGCATCGGTGTAATCTCCGTGTTGTCCGTAAAGCAGCCCCAGCGTGACGAGTTTTCCTGTGTCATTGGGGTCGTAGAGCTGGCGGCAGAACGTTTGAGCCTCTTCGAGCGGCTGATTCTCGAGTTTCCGAGCGCAATCGAGAGCTATTTGCGTAGCCTGAGTGTCCCCCTGATGCAGTTCGGCGGAAAGTGCGAAAGCTTTTTGCGCTGCTTCTTTGCGACCCGTAGCCTGGAGCAGCAAGCCCAGGCGCTCCTGAACGCGGAAGTCTCGCGGTGCCAGCTCGGCGGCCTTTCGCAGCCAATGTTCAGCACTGTTCAGGTTATGCTTTTTGAAATAGGCGTACCCGAGATAATAAGCCGCATCAGGAAAAGGCGGGTCGGCAGCCGCAAGGGTGAGGTTCGTGATCGCTGCGTCGAGGTTGCCATCCCTGAGATCGAGGCGTCCCAGGTAGTACATCACATAGGGATCGTCTCCGACCTCTGCGCGAACCCTCTCCAACTCGCTGCGCGCCTGTTCCCGGTCCTGAATGCCAAACAGCGCTACAGCTAGGGGGAACCGCGCCCGCACCGTCAAATGGGGATCGAGCGCTAGGGCCGCTCGGAACTCACGCACCGCCGCTTCGTAGCGGTTGGTCTTTAGATCATCGTGGCCACGAGCCAGATGGAGTTCGGGTGTTTCCTTGGGAGCACTAGAGACCGACTTGCTATCCTCAACGCTCTGGGCGAAGGCAGCATGTGACTGAGCCATCACGATGCCCGCGAGAGAAAAAGCCGCCAAGCCTAACCTGAAGAACTTATCAGGGCTCATTGTTCGTCCTCGTAGGCTTTTGCCAGTCTCGCCTGGTCGCTCGCCGCGGAGGCCTTTCTCAGGGCCTGAGAACGTGCTAGTGCCTGGTCCGCCAGTTTTGGTTTCCCCACCTGGCGGTAGGCCTGAGAGAGAAGGAAATGTAAGTCACCGTAATGGTCGAGCTCTATGCTCTTTTCTAATTCCGGAACCGCGAGCTGGGCATTGCCCAGGTGGAGGTACGCTCTGCCAAGCATCGCGCGCGCCTCGAGTAGGGTGGGGTCGCGATGCAGCGCATTTTGCAGATAGGGGATACCCTCGGCTGGCTTTCGCTCATCCACGTACAACCAGCCGACGAGGTAGAGCGTCCGAGCTGCTGTGGGATCAAAGTGGAGCGACTTCTCGAGTTCCTCCCGGGCTTCGGAGAGAAGCTTCTTCTTTAGATATAACTCTGCCAGCTTCTGGTGCAGCCCTGCGTCCTCAGGGCTCTTCTTCAATGCAGTCTGGAGCTCTTCGATGGCTTGCGCGTCCTGTTCGCGAGATAGGTAGAGATCCGCCTGCATTTGATGTAGTCGCCAGGAATCTGGAAATGATTCTGCAAGTCGCGCGAAGCAATCGATCGCCAGTTGTTTGTAAACCCGAAGCAACCAATAGACGGCCGCTGGGCTTCCGTGCTCTCGCTCAAGTGCCGCCGCGAAGGCATCTGACGCATATTCGTCCTCGTGTAGAGCAAGGAGGGTTTCACCCAGAAGCAAATCATCGGCGAAGGTTCGCGGATGCTGCGCCTGCAACCAACTTACGCACTCCGTGGACATGTGCCGCCGGCAGGCTTCGCCGCTCGGTCGTCCCGACGTCTGGGAGTGAGTGACCTGCCATTGCTGGACTTGGCGCATAAAGGCGTTATGTTCGGCCTGCGCACCTGCTGCGTCTCCCGCAGCTTTGAGGAGCGCCGACATTATGAAATGGAATGGCGGCATGCCATTAGCGTTTGCGGGAAGGGCACTATCGAGCTGAGCGGAGCCGGGACCGGGTTGTGCGAGCGCGTTAGCTAGTCGGGCAGCGACCTCCGGAGTCAGGCTCACCGATAGAAAGTCAGACTGTATCGCCAGGAACGGAGGGTCGGCATGCCAGATTTTCGCGATTGTCTCCAAGGCGGCAGCGGGGCGGCCTTGCAGAACCTGCGTTTCAGCCGTCCCAAGCTGAGCGAGGGAATAATGCGAGTCGAGGTGGAGTTCCGCACGAAATTCGTCATCAGCCTCATCGGTCTTCCCTTGGTGCAAATAGGCCATGCCGAGTTGCAAATGTAATCCCGGCTGCAACGAGTCCATACTGAGCGCTGAACGGTACTCGCGCGCGGCGTCGTTCCACGACTGCCTTTCACTCCATGAATCCGCGAAAAAACGGTGTGCCCAAGCCGAACCCGCGTGCCGCAGAGTGAGGGTGCCGGACAGCCGTTTCGCCAGCTCCAGGTAATCATGCCCGAGGGTAAACCAAGCTTCTTCCTTGTTAGTCTCGCGACTAAATATTGCTCGAAACTCCTGCACGGCTTCAAAGTAACGTCCCTGGGCAAGCTCGCTGGTGGCCAGGGCGCGGCGGGCTTCTCGGTTTGAAGGATCGATACTTAAGGCGCGATGGAGCATCGCTTCGGCTTTGCTATTCATCCCCAGCTTGAGATAGTCAATTCCAAGGAAGAGGTTCGCCGCCAACAACTTAGGGTTATCTTGCACAGCTTTCGCTAGCTCTGCGATCGCGTGGTCGTATTGGCCTAGCGCGTGGTACGCGAGGCCAAGGTTAACGCGTGCTTCAACCAGACTCGGATCAAGTTCCAGAACCCTTTTATACTCTTCGACCGCGCGGTCAAGTTGCCCTCCCTGGAAGGCCTGCTGCCCGGCGCGAAAGTGCAATTCCAACTGTGCTGGATTGGATTGAGGAGCTTCCTCTGGAGCCATGGCAGTCCAACCATTAAAAGAGGAGAACATCACGACCCACAGAAAGGCACCCGGTAATTCGACACGCATGTTCCTGCGCCGCATCAGAAACGCTGCTCACGCACGGAGTAGTATTCCGCGCGCATGTCACTCCTACTCTCCCTGAGATTGCCGTGGATGATGATCATTCTGCATCATTCTTCAGGAAATCGGCACTTTCGTCATCCGCCCAGTCGTCATTTGGACGAGTAACCCCGGGGTTCCTACGTTCCAGGGCGACCGGTCTCCCCATACCTTCTGGGTCGCTTTCAGATTACAAACTTCGCCCGAGCCCTGCCAATTGCTTTCCGCCTCCGGGTTCCGAATGATGCCGCGCTCGCTGCCACCACGGTACCTTCCACATGATTACGTCCCACTGTGGAGTGGACTTCGGTAGCCGGGCTTCCCCGCACCAGGTTACAAGCTCACGGCGTCGTCACGACAACTTCGCCGGACTTGATGTGGCGAACGCGTACGACGTAATCACCACTGGCTAGGACTTGAACGGTGTAACCCTCTTCGCCGAGGTCTTTGCGCTCTGCGAGAGTCGCATTGCCGGCGGTCACTCTCGAAGGCCGGAAGTTCAACCGAAGAATCTCGGTAGCGGCGACACCAAACGTCCGGTATTCCACACTCCGGTCCCCGTATGTAACATTTTGAACGACCGAACTCGAGCGCAGCAGGTGGTTCTCGCCGGCGGGAGCATATTCCGGCACAGCGCCCATCGCCCACATGAAGTTGCGAATGTAATCGGCGTAGCCATCGTCAAACCAATAGGGTCCGTCGAAGCCCAGGCCGCAGCAGGAGATCTTGCCGTCGGAGGCAGCGAAGTAGGTGGCATAGTTAAGCGATCGGAACGCGTGCTCGCGCGCCATGGCATCTCCTGTCTTCTCGAAGTACAACGCGTTGATGGCCCCCCAGCGCGAGGTGTCACTACCTAAACCGGCACGTGAGCAGCAGCCACGCCCGTCCGGCGTTCCCTGCTCGTCAATCGCCCACGCGCCGAAATAGGGACCGCGCCCAAAGCGGTCGCGCACCCAATCGAGGAGGTGCCCTACATGAAGCGTCCATTCAGGATCGATCACCGCGGGATTCTCACGGTTGAGGATGTAGTATCCGGTCATCGTGGGAGAAGCCTGATTTACATTCTCAGTATTCTTGGCCACGTCTTCGAAATATCCGCTCCACTTGTCCCAAGCCTTGCTTTGGGGGTTCAGAGGATGATTGAGCAGCCAATTCCAGGCCATGTCACGCGCCTTCCGCGTGCTTTCAATGTCCCCGACTTGCAGGTTGAGTAACTCGTCAAATAGTCGGACGGGGGCAACGACCATGCCCCCGTATTCTTCGCCGGCGATCACCTCGCCGGTCTTCGCATACACGCGGAAAGGCCACGGGGTTCGCTCCGCGTCGCCCGGGCGGACATGCTTGGCAAGCGCTGCCGCGCAGTGGAGGGCAGCATCAAGATACGTGCGGTCTCCCGTCAATTCATAGAACAGCGCATAACCAACCCCCAGCTCGCCAACTTTGTCAGTTTCGAGTCCGCCGTAGAAACTCAGCGGCGCACCGCGGATGCACCTGCCGTACTCCGGCTGATCGTCGCAGGAAGTGGCGAAGGGAACGTTGGCCCAATCCCAATCGGCTGGAGTCGTGCCATGCGCGAGCTGGTAGTCCAACATCTCGCGCACGACGCGGATCGATTCTTCATCGCCAGAATAGGGATACCAACCGAGCAGTGAGTCAACGAATTGGCCGTAAAGGCTCGCCGGGTTGTGCTGAAAGTTAAAACCTTGCAGGGTCTCGGCATCATACACTGAATTGATCAGGTAGATTTTGAGCCCGGTGCGGTGCTTCGTGTCGACTGGGACCTTGTGCTCCATGAAGTTCCAGGCTAGCCTCATCACTTTGTCGTACCCGCGATTTTTCTCCGGCTCATACCAGGCGAGCAGGCGCCCCTGCGAATCGAGCACGGCCTGATGCCATGGGAGTTGCCCGTTGACAAAATCGACGGCACCTGCCACAGTCCCTGTGATCAGGGCGGCCAAAGACAGCCAGGCAGCCAACTTCAGGACAGGCTTAAATCCTGTATTTCCCATCTGCGACCTACCCATTGGGACTTCAATCCTAGCCTCCGCAGGCAGATCACATCAGGTTACGAGTGTACTCAACGTCTCGGGCCACTGCTGGCTGAGGATTATTTTCGTCCGCTTCGTACTCGATTGCGACTAGTCCATTGAAGCCCTGTTGCTCAAGTTTCTCGATGACCGCCGCGCTTTTGGCTATGCCCGTCCCCAGTGCTACATTCTTGTCGTCGCCTGACCGTTCGACATCCTTCAGATGGACGAGTTGCAATCGGTCTCGCAACTTCACAAGAGCTTCGACAGGATCATAACCGCAGGAGGCCATGTGCCCCGTATCCAACGTCACCCCCACAGTTTTCGAAACGCCCTTAAGGGCGTTAACGAGATCCTCGGGGCTCTCGTATGCGAACTTCCGTCCCCGGAACCAGTGGTTGTGGATCCCGAACTTAAGTCCTTCCTGGCTGAACCGTTGATCAACCAACTTCAAGGCGTCTCCAACGGCTGACCCCGAAACATGGTGGACCTCCAGCGCTCTGGCAGTCCGGAAGGTGAGGTCGATATCAGCTTCCGTTTTTATATCCCCACAGAAGTACGAAACTGCCTTGATACCAGAGCGATTGAGATTTGACTTGAGTTTTGGAATGTGCTCGATCATGACCTTCGGCAGGAAGTAGTCCGGGGACGACAGCTCGACTTGTTGTATCCCAAGAGCCGAGAGATCCTCAATCATCTTGTCTTCGGTGAGGCCACGATAAGTATAGGTTCCGATTCCGAGGGTGAACCTAGCTCTTTTTCCGGCCATGACATGTGGGATGATAATTCCTGCTCCAAGGGTCGTAAGGAAATGCCGACGACTAATCATTCGTGCCTCCTTGTTATGTGATCCCCAACTCCCCAGCGAGCCCCCTGATGAACTTAAGTCCCTCGCTTGCCAGTTGGTCGCCCGACGGAGCGAGGTCACGCCAAATACAGGCTGCGCTTGCGAGTTGAGGCTCTGGTTGGGCGAAAGATTCGATCGTTAACCAACCAGCGTACCCGATCCCCTTCAATACCGATAGAGTACCGCGCCAGTCGACATGACCGCACCCCGGGATTCCACGGTCATTCTCAGAGATGTGGACGTGGCCAAGGCGCGCGGCAACTGAGCGCAACGCCTCGACGGGGTTCCGCTCTTCAATATTTGCATGAAAGGTGTCAAAATGAATGCGCAGATTCGGCTCGCCGATTTCCTGAATTAGGTCGGATGCGTCCTGTTGAGTGTTTAGGAAATATGTCTCGAAGCGGTTCAGTGGCTCGATGCACAATGTAACCCCCAACTGCTGTCCGCGTCGCGCGACCTTCCCGAGGCCCTCGGCGGCCCACTTCCATTCGTCCGCCGTCCGACGCCTCCCCGTCATAAAACCAAGACCAGCGTACATTGGCCCACAGACCAGGGTGGCACCCAGTTCGGCAGTCCTTTCCACACATCTTTCCAAATATTGCACGGCTTGGGCCCGAACTTCGGCGCGGGGGCTGGGAAGATGCGCTTCACGTGGCAGCACGCTGCAAGTGGTTCGTTCCAGACCTGCATGGTCGAGCATCTGTTTAACCTCTGCGATTCGGCTGGGCTCCTCAGGAGTGAGGAAAAGCTCTGCGCCGTCGAACCCCCACTTTCGGATCCGATGCAACAAGCCCGCTTGCTCTGGGCCCACCCGAGTCGTCCAAACCATCAAATTAACACCGTATTTCATGTTCTCCCCCTGCCGCATGACGTTGATGGTACTGCCGTTCTGACGTGAGATGCCTTATTTGGCAGTCGCTTGCCTTGAGAATCGAAGGATTCCATAAGAGGATGACATAATCTAAGTTTAGGGTGCCCTCTCTGCCGTTTTTCTAATTTGGTACTGAGTTTGCCTTTTCGCGGGCGGGATTGCATTAATTGGGGGATGCCGCGGTGCACCGCAACCTTGCCATATGAGTAGTCCCGAGACAAGCACGTAGCGCACAGGTCGCTACTGGGAATCTGTCGCGATCGAGAGTTCCGATACCACAAGCCTCTACAAAGAGGAGGCGCGACGGGCTGCGTCTTCGTCTGGTTCCCCACCCGATCCCACGGCTGTGTCGCTCTACTCACACCTACCGCTATACAGTAACCTTCGCCACGAGAATGCAAGTCAGATGTAACGATAAAATATAGCCATTGTCAAGTGGCAGTTCCCGGGACACTTTGTCCTGGACCGGGTCGGAGCGGTATTCTGATTCTCGCCTTGCGTTGAGACGCTGCATCGTCTGAAGGGTTCGGATCACTTCTGGTGGTTGCTCGCTTTTCGCAAATCGTCCATTTTTGCATCCTTCGCAAGCGTTCATGGAGTAAGGGCTCTCTGCTTTGGAACGTTTGCTAAAGTTTGATAGGGGCTGCCTGCTTGAGGATGTCCCAACGCGGGGTTGAGATCTCAAATCCTCCCGCCAAGAGATTCCCCCTAAACCGATCGGGTGGGAAACCGAGGATTCAAAATGTTCCGATGCAATTGTCTCGGACCGAGCACAGGGTCAGGAGTGACATCGAGGCGTGGTTAGCCCAGACCAGATCCCTCAAGAACCAGTGGCTCCTTGCTGCTCGTGCTGTGTATCTCAATCGCCCCCTTATGTACTTGGATGTCTCTTAAATCCTTGAAGCCCTTGGGTAAAGCCCCCAAAAAGGCCGCATACTCGATGGACTTTCGTCCCCTTGCGGGAACGGTAGCGCACGACGGGGTTCCAAAAAGTCGGCCTAAGGCGATGGCCTCAGCAGGCTTCACTGGCAACGGGCTCGAGCCGAACTCCATCCCCCTTGCCTCGGATTTGTTATTCCAAGGTGGATACTTGCGCGCATGGTTCTCTTCCCAAATAGCTGTCCAAGGGAAATCCTCCCAACGGAACGTATAGCCAAGCAGGACCCCATAGCGGACGTTGCACGCTGCCACGTATTGCAGTGTTCTCCGTCGGTCCAAGAGAACCGTGGCCAGAATGCCTCGTCCTCGTCTGGATAGCGGACGCGTTAAGTCCACTTTTCCCCCGGTTGCCCTCGGAGCGTTTGGCCAGCGGAATTCGGCGCCTGACTTGAGCAACTCCTTGCCCTCGTATCCTCCTGAGTAGACAAGACCTCGGGTTCCTGATAGTGCAAGGCGGCAGTCCTTATGGGTAAGGAACGGTGGGCCGAAGGTCACGTGTTGTTGCCAGTCAAAAAAATGATCCACCTTGCGCTCGTTGGTGACGGTTTCTCTGTAATACACCACAGACTCGCCGCGCCTCAGGTTAATCGCCCGTTCGAAATGCAGGCCTGCGATCGGCAGCTCTACTTCAAGCGTCACTGAAACTCCGCGCCTTGTCAGAGCTAATCGCCTTTTCCGCCACCGCAAAACCCCGGCTTCGCCATGGAGCGGCAAGCCATGTGCTGCTTCTTGTTCTGACGGAGGCCCAAAGTGATCCAGGCAGAGATTGTGGCCACAGATTCCTGCAAGCACTCTACCCGTCGCAGGAGGCCCGTAATGTGCGGCATGCAGTTTCTCGCGGTACTGGTACGGCTCGCGCATCTTCCACACAGGCACCCACAGTGGGTTGACAGTGGGAAGTCCAGTGGAATTTGCAAACCGGAACTCTGCGATGTGGCCGCCGCCGGTCAACACTACGAGACGGATTTTCTCGTTCCCCAAGACATAAGCATCACGACCATGCCATAAGCCTTTCTCACAGTACGGTGCACTTTCTGCCATCACACACCTCACCAGATTCTTGAGAGTGACATCACCTCGGGTGCTACTGAAACCGAAGTATTTGCGAGATCAATCGTGCTGCCTTCGCGATCTTCTTGATTTGCGATCCGACCGTAGGCGATAGGGCTTTTCTCAGTTCGACTCCGATGGGCTTGATTGGAATTCAAGCTGGGCCCTCGGGCCCCGCGGGGGCACTACACGGGCCCCCCTGAGCTAAATGAAATTGCGCCCGCGATGGCTGCCCACCAGGATTTGAAACAGTCGGTGCGCGATCAATTCGTGGAGCGTCCACAGTTCCTTGTTGGCCTCGAAGATTTCCGTGCTGCTTGTTGAACTCCCTGCGCCTCCGCCGGCTTTTAAGGCGTCGGTCGCTTCTTTGATGACCGGATCCTCCAGTGCCTCCCCGGCCATTTCCCAGAGTGTGATAAAGCGGTCCACGGCGGTTGGGAAGCTCACACGAAAAACGCCATAGTTGCTGGTCGTGCGCGGGGGCTTATAGTCGAAGTTGAATGGACCTTCGTAGCCGTGAGAGCGAAGAAGCATGAGAACATTGAGCCAGTCGAGCGGGTTGACCAGGCCCACTGCCAGGTCCACGTCGTGCTTGAGGCGATAGCCATCGTTGACGTCGAAGTGCCAGAGCTTGCCAGCCAACAAGGCTCGCGCCAACGCTGCTCGGGGTGCGCTACCCCACATCAGTTCGTGCAGGTATTCCGGGTTAAGCCCGACCATCTCCGGATGCTTAAGGAGTCCGGAATTGATGAACGCCAGCATGGCGTCGCTTGTGGGGAGGATGATTTCGGCCAGCGGCTCGAAAGGCTTAGCTTCGAGGCAATGGCGTAATGTGACGCCTTCCTTGCTAGCGGCCACTGTAATGTCCTTTTCACACGCTGCGTTGATCCCCTCGGCATACCATTTGAGCGTCTGGGTCTCGTCTATAGCACCCTGGAGCATATACCCGAGCGTGCCCGGCCAATAGACCACGAATTGGGCGCCCAGTTCATGTCCAATTTCAACGGTATTCCCCAGGCGCCTTGCAGCATATGCGCGGATCTCCGGCGCCTCTGCAGCCGGGCTCGCAGCCCAAACAGGGTGGAAGAAAGTTTCGGTTGTGACCATTGAACAGCGCACTCCGTTTTGGCGCAAAGCCTTTTTGATGCCGTCCAGAATTTCGGCCTGACGTGCAGTCATCAAATCCTCAGTCGGGATGACGTCGGTGTCGTGCGTGGTCCAGTACCCGATGCCGATTTCGGCGAGTTGTCGGATGACCTCAGCCGCGGATACGGGTTGGCGAGTAGGGGCGTGAAAGAGGGCTTGGCCTTGATAAGCCGCCGCCCACTGCGGTCCGCTGATAAAGTACCTACGCCGCACTTCCGGCGCGTAGCTGCCCCCACAGGCCGACATGAGTCGGTCAACAAGCATGCGTTGGTGTCTTGTGGCGATTGCGGTCATAATGATTACATGCCTCCATTCTGGACTTTTGAACGGAATCTAGATTTTGAGGCCGGAGAGTTCAAGGCAAAACTGGACATGCCTCAGCTCTGCCAGCGTCGTCTCACGGTCCTTTCTATACCCCGCTCCAGCCTCGCACATGCCGTAGTGCGTCTGGATTGTGCGGATGATAAGGAACATTGGAGTCTAGGAATCAGCGTTGACACCGTGCTGTTACTTCCTTTAACATTATTGTAATGAGGGAAGCATGATAACGATGAAGGAGGTGGCCGCGCACGCGGGAGTGTCCACAATGACGGTTTCAAACGTCATGAACCATGCTTCCAGCGTAGCGCCTGACCTTCGAAAGCGCGTCTTACGCGCCATTAGGGTCCTAAAGTACCAACCCAGCGCGATCGCTCGTAGCCTTAGGACCAAGCGCACCCACACCATTGGGATGATAATGCCCGACATCACAAATCCCTTCTTCCCGGCAGTGGTTCGGGGCGCCGAGGACGTCCTAAATCAGCACGGGTATACCTTGATTGTCGGCAATTCTGACAGCGACACGCAAAAAGAAGAGCGCTACTACCGCACTTTTATCGCGCGGAGAGTAGACGGGCTCTTCATCATTGCCTCGGCAACAACGCGTCCCCCTGATTACCTGTTGCATCATGACACAAGTACAGTCCCTGTTGTCTTCATTGACCGCTTCTATCGTGGCGTGCGCGCGGATGCCGTGTTCAGCGACAACGTGGGCGGCAGTCTTCGCGCTGTCAACCATCTGTTCGACTGCGGACATCGCCGCATCGGGATCATCACAGGTCCTTTAGAACTCGAAAACGCCAAAATGCGCCTGAAGGGCTACAAGCGGTCCTTGGCTCTTCATCACGTGAAGATCGACAACCAGCTTATCCGGGAAGGGGAATATCATGTGCGGTCGGGCTATGAGCAGACGAAGGCTCTTCTCAGCTTGAAGCCCCGGCCGACAGCTCTGTTCGTTTCCAACGCCCCCATGACTTACGGTTCTCTTCGCGCTATGCGTGAAAGTAGAGTAAAGTGTCCCGAAGAACTAGCCCTGGTAAGCTTTGACGATATGGAATGGTTCGAGGTCTCTCATCCCTCCATTAGTGGTGTAGCGCAAGATGCCTATGGGCTGGGAACGACCGCCGCTCAGCTTTTGTTAAAGAGACTTCAGGGCCTGCTCAGCCGCGCTCCTCAGCACAAAACCCTCCGAACCAAGCTTGTCTTACGTGAATCAACCAAATGGCGCCTCATTGGTGAACGGGCAGCCTGAATTTAGATCTCAGGCAGGGGCGGGCATCCTGGGAATTCGCTCATAATATCACAGCCCAGGTAACCGACGTCCTTGATACCGATCTGGCTTGTATAGAAACCATCGACTGTTAAGTCGCGGAGAAACGAAAAGAAGTCAATCCCCTGGCTTATTTCCGGCGTGGAGTTTTTCCGGTAAGCTAGAAGCTCGAGCGTTGCCTTCTGTTGCTCGACCGAGCAGTCAAAGAACGGATGACTGTAGTGCCTAGTGCAATACCCATCCAGCCAGGCAAGACCCCCGCGCAACCGGATTTGGAACTCCGGGCTTTCGCTGGTGAGCAAGTCAATGAATTCCGGGGCATTTGCCTCTAGGGCTCCTCCGGACTTCTCATCCCGAGGCATGATGAAATCGCAAAGTTTCCTTAGGGTTGACCACTGGTGCGGGTCGAAGAATTTAGGTTGATAACCTAACCCACCAGTGTTCCCTTTCTCTTCGGAAATCAAATGATGAGCGTGTCTGGCAGCCTGCAAAGGAACGACGCCAGAAACCGACGTGGATGAAACTCCGATGGCCAGCGTCTTCAGCATGTTGCGGCGAGTGATCTTACCGTCGTGCACTGCCTACCTCCTTGATCTTCGACCTGTGCGATTTCAGAGATTGCCCCTTCGGGCCTCCTCAAGCAAATAGTCGCAAGCCCGCCAGGCCAAGGCCAGTATTGTCAAGGTGGGGTTCTTGTCGGGCTGGGAAACAAAGCAGGCGCCGTCCATGACAAAAAGGTTTTTGATGTCGTGGGCCTGGCAAAAACCGTTGAGGGCTGTTGTGCGGGGATTCTCGCCCATACGCACTGTCCCCAGCTCATGAAGGATTTCGCCAGGCCTGAACAGGTGATGGGGGCGCTCTGGAGGAGATGGATATTTCAGTGGCTCCCCACCTGCAGCCAGGATGATCTGCTCAAAGGTCTCTTGCATGTCCTTCGCCATTTTGATGTCGTTTTGGGTCCACTGGTAGTGGAAACGCAACACGGGAATTCCCCACCGGTCCACGACGTTGGGATCAATTTCACAGTAGGTTGGTTCGTTGGGGATCATCTCACCGCGACCGTGAAGTCCAACAAAAGCTCCGTACCTTTTGCGGATACTCCGCTTCAAATCCGCGCCGAAACCCTCGACCTGGTGACATATGCCATGAAAGCTGCCCGGATATGGCATATGTCGGCCGCCCCCGATTTCGATGTGGTAGCCTCGTAGGAAGTCGTTCTTCTGTTTCCATTTCCACCAAGGGATGAACATGTGCATCCCGCCCGCGCCCTCGTCGTCATGGGGAGGTAGTTTTTCCAGTTGGGGGAAGTAACCCGTCATACCTGAGCCCAACGAGTCCGTTAGATAACGGCCCACCGCGCCGCTGGAATTCGCCAGCCCGTTGGGGAACTTCTCCGAGCGGGAGTTGAGTAGCAGGCGGGCAGATTCGCAAGCGCTAGCCGCGACTACCACGACCCGAGCCCGGACTTGCTTCTCACGCCCTGTTGTCTTATCCACGTAACTGACCGCCTGCACCTTCCCTTCGCCGTCCACAAGAATTTCCCGTGCCATCGCCTGGGAAATCACCTCCAGCCGCTTCGTGGCCAGAGCAGGCGGGATTAACACCAAGGCAGAATTGAAATGAGAAGCAGTAATGCAGCCTCGGTCACACTGGCCGCAGTAGTGGCACGGGGGACGGCCGTGAGTGGGTTGTGTGATGACCGCCCGTCGGCCAGGTATACAGAGGATGCCCAGCTTGTCGCAGGCTCTCTTTACCAAAAGCTCGTAGCAGCGGGGCTTCGGCGGCGGTTGGAAGATACCGTCAGGAGTGCTGGCAATGTTGTCCTTGGACCCATACACGCCTATGTAGTCTTCCACCTTGTCATAGTAGGGGGCCAAATCCTGATAGCTTATGGGCCAGTCATTACCGGCACCATCGGTCGAGCGGGGTTTGAAATCCCACTCAGACATTCGCAATGAGATCCGTGCCCACTGGTTTGTGCGGCCTCCCAGGATCCGAGCTCGCAACCACGCGAAATCACTCCCTGGAGCTCGCGTGAAGGGTTCGCCTTCGATTTCCCAATACACACCAGGAGCAGTGAACTCCGAGAGATATGGCTGATTGAAAAACCTGCCCCCAACGCCCGCCCCCCGGTGGGAAGATTCATAAGGCATTATGTGTTCCCTAAAGTCTTGTTCGGGGTTTAGCATGGGGCCGGCCTCCAATAGCGTTACGTTGAGGCCACCTTGCGTTAACGCCATGGCCGCCATACCACCGGCCGCTCCCGATCCGATGACGCAAACGTCGCAGACTTTTGGAGAGGGAATGATTTCTACCATGGGCCCTGTGCCTCAGCGAGTCTGGACTCCGCGAGGGTTGTGAAACCTCTCTGTTCGAGCTAGAGGAATCTGAGACCTATTTCTTGTGGCCTGCATCGCGTGCCGACAAATCCGTGAGAGCGTCCACACCCTATCACAGGGGAAAATAGCCGTCAAGGAAAAATGATTGACAGGGGGAAATATTTATCGTTAAATTACGGCGGTTTTGCGTTAGATCGGCGTCTTATTGCGGGCCGGAAGTCCGCTGCAAGGATAAACAAATATACGTGAGCGAAAGACTTAGAGTGGAAGAGCGTTTTGTGACGCCATTGGCTTCCTTTGAGAATTGGTTTTTTTGGCGGGCGGGTCTGGGTTCGTCATTGAGCTTGCAGGCGACGATGGCAAAGCGTGGGGGTTCTGGCGGACTGCCAGGGACCTCTAGAAAGCCCCAGGAATGTCACTGGGCGCGATTGCCGCATGTTCAGACAAATCCGCGTGCACAGGTCGATACGGATCCTATCTTCGAAACCGTCAAGGAACAATCGGGTGGAGTAGTTGCAGGTGCCAACATCACTCTAACCAACGAAGGGACAGGGTTATCCTGTCCTTTTAGGGAAAATCCGTTTACCTGGGAGGACAGATGAGACCTACTCTTATTTCTCGTCGGGAATTTATGCGAGACGCCAAGGGAGCTGCTAGGGCCTCCATCGCCTATTCAGCCCTACTGTCTTCAAATGAAGGTGCACTGAGGGAAAGCATGCAGTCATCACGACCTCTGCGGCTTGGGGGTCCAATTTTCGTAAAATCGGACGACCCTGCGGAACTGGCCCAGGCGCACCGCGAACTGGGCTATCGAGCGGCTTACGCGCCGGACTTGAAGCTCACGGATAAGGATCACATTCAGGCGATTGTTAGGGAGTTCGCTGCGCGCGACGTGATGATTGCTGAAGTGGGGGCGTGGGTGAATATGATGGACCCTGATCCTGAGAAGCGCCGCAACAACTTGGCGTACGTCCAAGAGCGTCTAGCACTCGCTGAAGTCTTGGGGGCGGGGTGCTGCGTAGATATCGCCGGATCGTACGACCCAAAAGTCTGGTTTGGCCCCAATCCCAAAAATATCAGCAAGGAGTTTATCGATGCGACGGTTGAGAATTGCCGGAAGGTGATTGATGCGGTCAGACCCACACGTACGAAATTTACAATTGAAATGATGCCGTTTAATTTCCCGACAGGGCCCGATGATTACCTAAAGTTGATCAAGCTCGTGGAACGCAAGGCGTTCGGGGTTCACCTCGATGCCTGCAATATGATTAACAGCCCCGACCGTATGTACCACAACGGGGAAATCATCAAGGATTGCTTCCAGAAGCTAGGACCCTGGATAGTCTCCTGTCACGCGAAGGACTTGGAATGGGAGGAATATTTCCAGGTATGCCTAAGGGAAGTGATCCCTGGGCGCGGCCAGCTCGACTACAAGGCCTATCTTGGGGGCCTTTCACGCCTTTCCGCCGATGTTCCCCTCATGCTTGAGCACTTAAAGACTTCCGAGGACTACGCAGAAGGCCGCCATTACATCCAGGGCGTTGCGCGGGGACTTGGCCTTTCCTTCGGCACGGAGGCAACATGAATTCTTTGAAAGGCTTGGCATACCGGTTCCCGGAGTTAAGATCGAGACCGGGCCTTCCCGCTTAGAGGAATCGTCGTGCCGACGGGTGTGCACAAATCCCATCTGGCTGCCGACCTCTCGGTTGGGTCGCAAACCTACTAGTTCTCTCGCCCGGGGCTGAGGCTTAATAGCCGTTCTTGTAGGTTGTTTCCGCCTTCACGAACAGCATCTCGTCCTAAGTGTTTATTCCATTTCGTCATTCCCATTTGCGTACCTTGGGGATAAAGGGGCAGTAGGAGATCGGGGGGACCGTGTGTTCTATCTGCTCAGAGGTTATGTTCTGTCCGAGGTCGACACTTATCGGATAGCGCCAGCTACTGTAAGTAAGGGAGCTCATCCCTCGTCTTTTTGCGAAATCAAGAACGCATCCCTCCCGCAGGCATAACCCGGAGAAGGGCCGTAGCGCCCCCCTGAAAACAGGTGGAGTCAATATAGGGGGTCTCCCCTCCTTGGACCGAATGGGCAAATTCCGGGACTTCGTGGGTTCGTGCGTCCCCGCAGCGGCCTGGGTTCGATGAATAAGACATTTTGGACATTAGCGCACATCGAAAGGCCCCAAAACACTTGACAAGGCAGCTAGATTTATCGTTAAATGCAGCGCACATGAGATGAACGAAATTGGAGAAGCCAATCCAGAGGAGGAAATCACGAGTCAGAGCCGGCACGTCCTGAAGTGAGTTGGGCGGAGGTCTGCTTATCGAAATGCCAAGACAGAACCCCCAAGGAGGAAGTCGCATGAGATCGGTTTTTCGTTCGGTCATCGTCACGTTTGCCCTTACGACCTGCTTGTTCTTAGCTGTGGGCGTTTCCGCACAGGACGAGGGATTGGTCGCGAGATGGTCGTTTGACGAGATGGCAGGTCGTATCACTCGCGACGGCGTCAGCGGAACAGAGGACAAGGTGGAGGGCTTCATCAAATACGTTCCCGGGGTCCTGGGAACCGGGCTGCGTTTCGACGGCTACACAACGGCGGTTGTCCGCGAGGGCAAAAAAGCGCCCAAGCTCAAAGGTGCATTCACTGTCACAGCGTGGATTGCCTTGAATACGTACCCATGGAACCTCGCCCCGGTTGTCGACCACGAAATGGACCAGCAAGTAGGATACTTTTTTGGCGTCGATCCTCTCGGGCATGTGGCGCTGCAAGTTGGTGTCGACAGGGTATGGCATTCGCTTATTACAACAGCTCAGTTGCCTTTGAAGAAATGGGCTCACATCGTCGGGGTCTTCGACAGCAACCAGGGTCTGACGGTTTTTATCGACGGAAAGGAAGCGGGACGATTGGCGGTGAAAGGTGATTTGTCGCCGTTAGCGGAGACCTGGTATGGGCAAGACGACCTACTGATTGGCAGGGTGCGCCAACCGACCCTACCTGTCCCATCTGAGCGGGATAATCCTAAATACGCAATCTTGTATTCCCTGGACGGCATTCTAGACGAAGTGAAAATCTATGATCGGAGCCTTCGCCAGGATGAGGTGGAAAAGGCTTACAGGTCAGCGAGCCCGCCAGCGGGCGAAGTCCTGCCTTGGCCGGTGCTTCCCTCGGGACCTGCGGGCCAAGGCAAGTTTGGGGCCTATTTCACGACGCTGAAGTACGAGGATGTGTGGGATAGGCCACGGCGAATCGGCCCCGATTCAGATGTCGTGGTGCGATTCGATCAATCGCCCATCCGACTGGTTTTCTGGCAGGGCACAAACTACATCCCGGCGTGGGTCACCGAAAATAACAAGTGGTATACGGATGAATTCCTCGAAACATGGGGGCCTGGGTGTCCCGACGGCGGAGACTGTGAGCCCATGTCAGACAAGCAGAGTCGGTACTCCCATGTAAGGATCCTGGAGAGCAATGACGCAAGGGCTGTAGTTCATTGGCGGTACGCCCTCTCTGAAGTGGAAAACTACAAGGGCGCGCATGCCGACTCTATGGGCTGGTTTGATTGGGCCGATGAATATTGGACGGTTTACCCGGACGGGATTGCGGTGCGCAAGCAGGTCCTCACGAGCACCGATCCTTCCAAGCCGCACGAATGGCAGGAGAGCATCGTTATTAATGGGCCTGGTCAACGCCCCGAAGACAACATCAATCTAAATGCCGTAACGCTTGCTAACATGAACGGCGAAACCGCTACCTATAGTTGGCCCCAGAAGACCACTCGGGACTTCGATTTTCCTGTGGGTCCACAAACCATGGACAGGCCCGACGGCCCGAACATCCAGGTTGTGAACATGAAGTCGGACTGGAAACCCTTCGAAGTAGTCCCCCCTACGCATTCCAGAATTGAGGTCTATAAGTGGGAGAAATCGTTCTACACTTTTGAGTGCTGGAACCATTGGCCACTTTCACAAATCGTCTCTAGTGGTAGGCCGTGTGTGGCCGCAGATCGTGCCTCCCATTCCTCACTCTCGCACATTTACTGGGACCCCTACGAGACTGCTGAAAACATGCAAAGCAAGCTCCTTATGGATGGCCTAACCACGAAACCTGCTGCCGAACTCTTGCCCCTGGCGAAGTCGTGGTTAACGCCGGCCAAAATTGATGTCGTGGGCGGGAGCTTCCGCAGTGAGGGTTACGATCCGGCGCAGCGGGCTTATGTTCTCACACGAGCCGCAAGCGGGAAGCCGGCGGCGTTGGAATTGACGTTGGCCGCAAGCAAGGAAGCGCCGATTGTAAATCCAGCCATTGTGGTGAAGAACTGGGGAGATGATGGCGCACGCCTGAGAATCGATGGAAAACCTGTGCCCTGGGGAAAGGAGTTCCGGTATGGGCATGTCCAGAGGTTGGAAGGGACAAACCTGGTCGTTTGGATCCGAAAAGAATCGACCGCCTCTGTGAAGATATCGCTGGCGTCTGAAAGCCAGTGATCTGGATCGCTAGCCGCTGAAGTTGCAGGAGGAGAGTCGCTGGTAGAGCGGGGGTGGGTATGGAGCCTGTTGAGGGTCTAGGGTGTCCTCATTCTCGGAGCCGACCCCACTGCGGTTGAGTTGGATCTCCCGGCCGGAGGTTTTGGGATGTCGGATCTGTCTGTAGGAGTGAGCTTCTCCCTACTGGCTGGAATTCTCAATGGTAGTTTCGCTGCCCCGACGAAGTATGCGAAGAACTGGAAGTGGGAAAACATTTGGGCGGTCTGGGGTATCGTGGCCATGTTCATGTGCCCATGGATCTTGGCTTTCGCCACTGTGCCGAGCCTTTTCCCCATCTACCACAATGCAATTAACGGACAACTGCTGCGCTTGATCGGGTTTGGAATCGGATTTGGGCTTGCCCAAATCTTCTTTGGGTTGGGAGTAACCGCGGTAGGTCTCTCGTTGGGTTTCGCCATCGCTATCGGCCTCTCGACCGCGGTGGGTTCATTTGTTCCTCTGGTTGTCTTGCAATCAGAAACCGCCTTCACACGGAAGGGGTTAACGATTCTCGCTGGCGTGGCGCTTGTCCTCGTTGGGATCGTGGTATGCGCTGTGGCTGGAGGGGTGAAAGATAAGCAGATGAAGGGCACTGCCCAGCTCCAAGGCGGAGATTTATCCAGTCCACGGAGTTTTGGCACAGGGCTTGTGATTTGTATTTTGGCTGGATTGGGTTCACCTCTTATCAATTTCGGCTTGGCCTTCGGGGCACCTCTGCTCTCCCGTGCGGCGCAGTTGGGTGTTAGCCCTGCCAGCCGGGCGAATGTTATCTGGGCGCCCCTGGTTACCGCGTCGCTCGTTCCATACCTGGCGTACTGTACCCATCTGTGGCGCAAAAACGGAAGCTCGCGCCTTTTTGTGCTCCCAGGAACTGCTGTTAACTGGCTACTCGGAACGATCATGGGATTGCTTTGGATGGGGAGCTTTGTCCTGTATGGCGCGGCCTCGGCACGAATGGCCTCGATGGGCCCCATTCTGGGTTGGCCGCTCTTCATGTCGGTCATCATCGTCACTTCGAACGCATGGGGCTTCCTGACTGGAGAATGGAAGGGCGTCGGACGTCAACCTCTCGGCATCATGCTAGGGGGAATTGTCTTTCTCATTCTGGGGTTTTGTACGCTGGCCTTTGCAGGTCGACTTAGTTAGAAGGTTGTCGGCTCTAAGTGATTGTTTGGTTTTGAGGTGGAGATGGATGAAAAGTGGCCGAGCGTGTTGTTCATGATCTGAAAGTGGTAGTTCGCTTCGCGCAGTAGATCGAGAGTGCGGCGATTCGCCAGTAGGAAGGCTTGATTCTGCTTTTACAGTGAGGAGGCTTATATGAGTACGATGTCAATCAGTCAAATGACGCGATGCGCTATCGAAGCGGGGGAAGGCATTTTGCGCTTGGCACCAAACTGGGTCCCACGGTCGTTCCTTATGCCGGGTCAGCGGCTGAAACTGGCGACCGAAGACCTCTATGCCTACGGTGCGCACCGAGGAGGCATCGACGAACGCTGGTTTTCCTCGACCACGGAGGCCATGAACGAAGGGCGTATCCCCGATGAGGGCTTGAGTTACGTCGTCAATAATGGCCAGCGGTTTACCCTCAAAGATGCGATCGAAGCCGAGGGCCCCCGAATCATCGGGAAAAAGATGTGGGACGAATTCCATCGCTGGCCGATTTTCAGCAAATTTTTTGACAACTTGGGCCTCATCCCTCACCACCTGCACCAAAGCACTGAGTTGGCGAAACTAGTGGGCCAGGAGGCGAAGCCTGAGGCCTACTACTTTCCTCCTCAGCTAAACCCCTTCGACAACAGCTTTCCGAACACCTACTTCGGCCTTGAGCCGGGCACAACGAAGGAAGATGTCCGCAAGTGCCTGGAGCGCTGGGATCAAGGCGACAATGGCATCCTGGATCTCTCCAAGGCCTACCGTCTGAAGCGGGGCACTGGTTGGCTCATCCCTTCTCGCATTCTTCACGCTCCGGGGTCACTCGTCACCTACGAGCCCCAGTGGGGGAGCGACGTTTTGGCGATGTACCAATCAATGGTCGAGGGTCGCTACGTGCCTTGGGATCTCCTGGTCAAGGACGTGCCGAAGGAGAAACACCATGACCTCGATTTTCTTGTGGACATGATTGACTGGCCGGCCAACACCGATCCGCATTTCAAGAGACATCACTACTTGGAACCTATTCCGGTGGCAGATTCAGCATCAGAAGGTTATCTGGATCGGTGGGTTGTTTATGGCAAGGTCGTGGGTCGGCAGCTTTTCAGCGCCAAGGAGCTATCTATTCAACCAGGTGTGAAGGTCACAATCAAAGACAACGGTGCATACGGATTGATCGTAACGCAGGGCCACGGCCGCATTTGCAAGTTAACATTGAATTGTCCCGCGATGATTCACTTCGGACAGATGACCGAGGACGAGGTGTTTGTTACGCATGAAGCAGCGAACGCCGGGATAACATTTGAGAATGGTTCAAGCATGGACTCGCTGGTGGTACTGCGGTACTTCGGTCCGGATGTCAATCCTGAAGCACCTGAGATTGTAGATCGCGAGTCACACAAATGAGAGGGCTCTAATTCCAGAGAACGGCAATCGAAGGTGACCTTGGAATATAAGCTGGACGACACCGAGTCACGAATATTCTCCTGGTGCGCAATCCGTGTGACGGTGGAGGGTCTGACCTTTCCCCTCGATTGGAGGGAAGGCTTGACAGGGAGGTTGGCTGCTAGATTCGGTCTTCCGCTGCCTTCCGTGATTGAATCGGGCGACCGAGGAGCACCGGGCGATCCTGTGTTGCGCTTACCGAGTTATCACTCCTCGCGCACTATCCAAATGGAGAGATGACATGAGAGTAGGTCTCTTTACTGCGCTTCTAGCCAAGTTGAGCCTCGATGAGGTGATTGAGAAAATCCTTCCGCTAGGCATTAGGACTGTGGAACTGGGTACAGGTAACTACCCCGGGGGCCCGCACCTGAAACTCGACTGGCTAGGGACCTCCGCGAGAATCAACGAATTCCGCAGCCGGCTTAGCGATCAGGGAATCTCCATAAGTGCCCTGAGCTGCCATGGTAACCCGCTGCATCCCAACAAGAAGATTGCCGAGGAACATGCGGAGACGAATCGCCGAACCATCCTGATGGCGGAAAAGCTGGGCGTCGGCCGGGTAATCGATTTCTCGGGATGCCCAGGAGACTCCGATCACGCCAAGTACCCGAACTGGTCGCCTACGCCCTGGCCTCCAGACTTTTCGGATCTCCTAAAGTGGCAATGGGAGAAGAAAGTCATCCCTTATTGGAAAAGGCGCGCTAAGTTCGCCGAGGACCACGGCGTGCGGGTCTGCGTCGAAATGCACCCGGGCTTCTCGGTTTACAACCCCGAGACGTTGTTGCGCCTGCGCGCCGAATGCGGCCCCGCAATCGGGTGCAACTTTGATCCCAGCCACATGTTCTGGCAAGGCATCGATCCCTGCGCGGCC